>Ga0181358_1000041_pt1 | contig 49014 bp, 49 predicted proteins | sample Fa13VDMM110SD_FD_130096 | JGI IMG/M metagenome (GOLD analysis project Ga0181358, IMG submission 130096) | Freshwater viral communities from Lake Michigan, USA - Fa13.VD.MM110.S.D | ecosystem: Environmental > Aquatic > Freshwater > Lake | place: USA: Michigan | collected 2013-09-24 | reverse complement strand
GCGTCATGATTACCTTCAATCCAATAGAACTTGGCTTTTGGGAATTGATATTTTAAATATTCTATAAATTGTTTGGCATACTCAAACCACGTTCTAACATCATCTAGGCCCGGCGGTGGCGCATCATGGCTTGTAAACGGAGTGTTATCCAATATGTCCCCTCCTAAAACAATGCAGTTTATATCATGCTCTTTTCCATACTTAACGGCTAATTCAATGGCTTCATTGTCTTGGTTTGGGATATGAACATCAGAAAGCCAAAGAATGTTATTGCACTCTTTAGGAAGTACCTGAAATTCCCTTTCCTTGCAATTTGAAGGAGGTAGTTGTGGGTTGTGTTCCATTACGTTTTTTGTATGTTTTTTATGCGTAGCCCCATTAGCACCAGTTATTTGCCTAATCATCATTCTAGCAGATTCTGGATTATCAAACAAATGAGGATGCCTTTCAAATGCTATTTTTCCTAAATTAGATTTAGAACTATTAGGAAACTCTAATAAAAGCTCTCTAATTGCTTTATTCTTTACTGTTGGACCTGTGTGTTGATTTGCCATTACGCTAGTGTACTATGAAATAAATCAAATTTATCTTGCCTATCAGCCAAACCATGAGTGCCACCATTTACACGTTTTGTAACGGCCAACACTACATCATCACCATGTCCCTTATCACATATATCCCATAATTTATTCTTATGGAAGAAAAAAGCTGCTGATGTTAGTGGATATTTGGTTGCCACTAAATCAGGATTAGCCATAATATCATCATCTACGAATTTATCAAACGCTGCGTAATTATCCTTACCAGTAAGCTGGATATAACCACGACCTCTGAATTTAAAACCATCTCCACTAGCTTCATCGCCATTACCCATGCGGTTGCCATAAACTTTGTTGGCAATTTTTTCAGGTTGTCTTGCATATTTTATAGCTAAATGGTTTGCAGGAAAATATTTAGGGAAAGTCTTACGAAGTCCATCTGCTGAATAATTCAAGTTTTCTCTTAAAAACTTAAAATTACCGCTTTCATGAGCGCATTGAGAAAGAAAATGGGATAACCTGAGTGGGCTATTAATACCAAACTTCTCAATTACCAATGGCATTTCATCTACTACACTTGCTGGTATTTTTTTGGATAATAGATCTAACTTCATGTTGTACTATTTATTTACGATCAGCTTTATTTTGTAGCAAAATCAATATTTGCTCATTACTTCTTTTGATATCTTTGATGTCATCTCTCATCTCTTTTTTATCAGCTTCTAACTGATTAATACGAACCTCATGGTTTTCATATTTCTTGCCATCATCTTCAAACTTACTAGTTAACGCAAAGTAGCTACCCATTATTGTGAGTACAACTAGTATTACAGAAGTTTTTGACTGCCAACTATGTTCAACTTGCTTTTCTACTGCTGCTGTTTCCATTGCTATTCAGATGTTTTATTGCTTTTAAAGTTTTTGATAAGATCAGAAAAATCATTCACAGAAGCTAATCCCAAAGAAGTACAAACTAAAACAACAGTACCCCATACTAATGATTCAGCTGGAGCTACATGAGTTTCGCTATGTGAATTTGAATAAAGTGTCCAGTATAAGAAACCGGCACCAACAATACCAACAAGCCTTTTGCTGCTTGAATTTGGATTATCTGCTGAAAAAAAACCAGCTACCCAATTAATTAATTTTTTCATATAAATAATAATATTAAAAGTATTAAAATAGTGTAAACTATAGCAAACACATACCCCTTGATATTATGATTTATACGCTTCATTTTTTGAGCTTTGTATAAATGTAAATAACCAATACCGCAATAAGAATGAATAACAAAAACTTATAAAAGTTATTTGCCATCTTCTTTTTATCCTTCTCAACTATAGTTTTTGTGATTTCTTCTGCCTTAGAAATATTAGCAGAATCGGTTTTGGTTAGCTTGGCTTCGGATTGCCTTTCGCGTGTACCAGAAGTCCATACTTCTGTGTACTTTGGAATTGTAATCATACTATCTTTAGTTACCCATAAGGTATCGTAGTATGTAATTGTTTTTGTGAAATATTGTTCTTTTTCTATTACTTTTGTAATGCTATCATAAAACGTAACATGCACGCTATCAATCGTTCTGGTTACGGTGCTATCCATTCTTCTCTCGGTTTTTTTAACCGAAGCGCAACTACAGAAAAAAATCATTATGATAGCGAGTCTATTCATCTACCAAAAATAACTTTTTTCTGCCAAATTACGTCTAAATTATATAAATTAATATGCCGTATATGATTTTTCTTCTATAATATCCGACTTGTATTTTACGTTGATCTGCTTCTTTATGTCTGCTCTCTGGTCATTAAGCCTATAAACCTGCCTTGCCAAAAAGACAAACAACTTCTCAAACTCCCTGTCATTTTCGCAATCTCTGAGAGCATCTTCCACTACCCATAACTGCCTGTTTATATCCAGAAGCCTATGCGTCAATGGATCCGTAGCCAAATCAGAATAGCTTTCTTTGATTACTTGGTTAATGTACTTCCATTCTTTTTTAATATTTACCAGCTTTTCTTCGTCTAAGATTTCAAATGATTTAATGGTTAAGATGGTGTACTTATCGGCTATTTCGCCAATGCTTACTTCTATTTTCATAATAATTATTTTAGGCAAAGATATATTTATTTAATTAAATTAATTACTTTTGCTTAATTAAATTAATTTTTATGCCAACTAGCTTTCAATACTTCAAACAAGAAGTAAGGGATTACATTGTAGACAACATAGATATAAATAAAAAGATATTAGATGTGGGTGCTGGTATTGGCACTTATTCTGATATGCTCAAGAACTATGGCTACTATATGGATTGTGTAGAGATATACGGCCCTTATGTATCTAATTATCAACTAGATAAGAAATATAATAATGTATTCATACAAAGCATAGTTGGATTTCATTTTGACTACTATGAGTTTATTATCATGGGGGATGTGCTTGAGCATTTGTCGGTGGAAGATGCACAAAGTATTATCAGAAAGATAGTCCATAGCGGTAAGCAATGTCTGGTGGCAGTGCCATACCTTATGGAACAGGGAGAGCATGAAGGGAATATCCATGAAGCCCATTTGCAGCCAGACTTAACTCCAGAAGTTATGGGTGCCAGATACCCAGAACTACAATTACTTTACGCTAATCAGTATTACGGATATTATGTAAATAAAACCCAGAAGCATGAGAAAGCCTATTTATTGTACGCTGATGATTCTTATTTTGATCTGGTTCAAATATGCGCTGAATCTATTCGTAAGTTCAGTGATATACCAATATTGGTTTACATGCTAAACTCTGATAAGAAGATTACTGATATAGAAGATACCAAAACAATTAGATGGGATTGTGATGTAAAGCACCTTAAACAAAGGTCCAAATACATTGACAGATCCAATAAAAGCATTTACAAATTACTTATACAAAGACCTTTAATAACCAAACACGCACTTGAAAACTATGCAGAAACGATTGCTTACGTTGACTCTGATTCTGTGGCTAGCCCATACGTTGACAATATCTTTACTTTCTATAATGATGAATCAAGCTATCCATTTTTTACAGAAGGTATTTTTGATTACTTGCATATCCATGGTAGAGGCGGTGCTGAAAGTAGAAGCGATTTAAGTACCACATTAGAACACCCAGCTTGTGAATTATTTAATGTTAATCAATATGTCCGTAATAGATATAGGCAGACAGGATATTATGTAGCAGGCCAAAAAACTATTGATTTTCTTTCTGAATGGCACTGGATGTGCAACCACCCTGCAATACTAAAGAACCATAACTATTATGCTCCATTCCATGAAGAAACAATATTAAATGTACTTATGTATAAGCGCATGGCTTTTGGAGGATTACCATATTGCTACATCAATGGACTACATAAAGAACTAGAATTTACTGGTCATGATAATTTAATAGGTACATGGATTAAAGTACCTTCACATAAAGAGCATTTACTATTTTATCATGGAGAGAAAAACATTGAAAAGATTAAAGAATTTATAAACCAACTAAATAAATAACTTAAATATGCTTAAAAAAGATTTAATAGAAGAAAACGAAAGATTAAGAAAAGAATTAAATATGGTATGCTGCAATCCACTTTCTTACGAATCTGTTCTTATAATTAAAAGACAGCAAATGAACTATAAACTAGAAAAAGCTATATGGATGGGAGATTTTGAAGCAAGCGACATTCAATTAAAAGCTTGGAATATAATTAATGAATTAAAAGAAAAGCACCAAACCAATAACCTATGAACATAGAAAAAATATACGAAAAATATGATGGTCTTTGCGCTTATTGTGGCCAAAGAATTACCATAGAAGAAATGAAAGTTGACCAAATGCAACCTGAATCAATGGAGTTTGACAATCTAATGCCTTGTTGTTATACATGTAAAGATTATAAGGGTAATGATAATATAGAAGAATTTAGAGAAAAATTAAAAGGTTTTCACAAATTAGTATTTGCATATAATCAAGGAATTGCTATGAATTATGGAATGTTTAAAATTCACCCATTTGTTGGTAGATTCCTTTTTGAAAGATATTAAAGCAATTAACCTATGAAGATATTATTTTTAACTCCGCACCTTAGTACAGGTGGTTGCCCTCAATTCGTATTAAAGAGATTAGAGAGCATGAGAAACCACACTGATAATCAATATTATGTAGTAGAATATCAGTGCCATGGGTTAGATTATGTAGTCCAAAGAAACACTATAAAGGAATTAATTGGTAGTAATTTTACTACCCTTTATGAGAATAAGATGGAGCTTTTTGATGTAATAGAAGGCTTCCAACCTGATATAATCCATATAGATGAAATGTCTGAAAGATTAGATAGAGAGATGGTAAAGAAACTCTACAACCCAGATAGAAAGTACCGAATAGTAGAAACGTGTCATGACATTTCTTTTAATCCGAATAGCAAACTATTCCACCCAGACCTGTATTCTTTTTGTACTCCTTACCATGAAACAACATTTGCAGATTTAGAATCAAAGTACGTTACAATATCTTATCCAATAGAAGAACAGAATCTTAAAAAGTTCCAAACGATATGTCAAGATGAACTTAAATTTGATAGAAATAAAAAGCATGTACTGAACGTAGGTTTATGGACTCCGGGCAAGAATCAAAAGGAAGGTATTGAAATAGCCCGTAAATACCCTGATATGATGTTTCATTTTGTTGGCAATCAAGCTGGCAACTTTAAGGAATATTGGGAACCATTATTGCAGGATTTACCAGCAAACGTAAAGGTATGGGGCGAAAGGACTGATGTTGACAAATTCATGACAGCAGCAGATATATTCATGTTCAACTCTACATGGGAATGTAATCCATTAGTACTTCGTGAAGCAATTGGACATGGGCTACCTATTGTTGCGCGGAATCTTCCGCAGTATGCCGGAATGTATGATGATTTCCTATATGACATCAATACAGACTTGGAATTAGTAGCCAAATACCCTAACACTTATGTTGTACCAAAGGACAACAGATCTATTCACTTTGCACTGAAACATCAGGAGGCCTATGAAAAGATACTAGAACTTCCAGCACAAGTTCAGAAGGTACGCATTACACAAAATTTTATCAACCACCCTTATCTTGAAATAAAAGGAGAAAGCAATAGTAATTTTGAAGTTTTATTTTACGATGAGAATAATGTATGCCATTACCAAAGCACAATAAAAAGCAATAACTGGGTAAGACTTAATAGACAATACTATACCAAATGGAAAACTTATGTGTATCAGGATGGAGAACTAATCTATGAAAACATACTGGACCTGCATGATAAAAAGGTATTTATATCAATAGAAAGCAAATCATTGGGAGATACTATTGCATGGGTGCCATACGCATTAGAATTTCAAAAGAAACATAAATGCAAAGTTGTTTTGTCCACTTTTCATAATAAAATATTGGACTACCCAGAACTTGAACTAATAGAACCGGGAAATTCAGTTAATTGTTATGCTATGTATAAGGTAGGATGGCATTACGATACAAATAGAGAACCTGAATTACCAAACACAATACCACTGCAAAAGGCTGCTACTAATATTTTGGGCTTAAAGTATACCGAAATGCGCCCCAAATTATTTACTAAGAGAAATTGCCATCAGTTTCAAAAATACATAACCATTGCCACTAATTCTACCTCTGGATGCAAGTTTTGGATAAGAGAGGAATGGCAGAAATTAATTAACCACTATACCGAACAAGGATATAAAGTATATAATGTTTCCAAAGAGGTAAACCCATTTGATAATTGCCCACAGATACCAGATACTTCTATGGAATCAACAATGGATTGGATATACCATAGCACATTCTTTGTAGGGCTTAGTTCTGGTCTTAGCTGGTTGGCATGGGCTTTAGGTAAACAGGTAGTATTAATTAGTAATTTCACTGAATTTGATCACGAGTTCCTTACTAGCTGCATACGAATCACAAATGAAAAAGTATGTCATGGCTGCTGGAACAAGTCAGAAATAAAATTTGATAAAGGCAATTGGAACTGGTGCCCTTACAATAAGAACTTTGAGTGCCAGACTTCAATAACCGCAGAGATGGTAATAAATAGAATTAGTCGTTACTTTTAATAAAAAAAGCAGGTTCGCAGCCTGCTTAATTTATTATTACTAACCTTTAAAACTACTTGTCTAATTGATTGCTTAAATCAACAATCGTCTTTGATACCACTCCCCATTTCATTTCTTTGAAAAGTTCTTTTAACTTGGTAAAATCAGCATCTTCTAATTCTAATGTGGCTTTTCTTTCAAGAAACTCATCCTTAAAATCTTCTGAATTAATTTCAAATAAATCTTTGTGCTTTTCAACTTCACCTAATAAACGAAGTCTTTTGATCATCTCATCAACATTAAATCCGCCTTGTGCTGGATTATTAATGGCTGATTTTAATAAATCATAAGTGGTTAAAAAGGTATCTCTACCACCAATACTTTCTTTAGCTACTACTAGTTCAATTGATTTCATAATATAATTTTTAACAAAGTTAATTGAATTAATTTAATTAAAAAAAATATTTATGGAGCTAAAGTCGTTGTGGTTGTAGTAGTTGCAAGCCAAGGTAATGGAAGTGTCACTTCAACAGGGTTAATCTGTAAAGCAATATTAGCCTCAAGACTTGCCTGCATATCAGCTACAGGAAGGATTGCTTCTAACCATCCAATTACTTCAGCTTGTGTTACATCTGCGTAAGGAATGAAGTTTTGTGGATTTGGTTGTGCTACGCTTGATGCACCATAAACATCTGCAAAATAAACTTTCCCATCATGTTCTTGTGTTGCGTTATATCTCCAATGTATCACATTGATTACATCTGGTAAACCTTCTGATTCTACAGCGCAATTCAACTGGCTGATAACCCATTCAAATACTGTTGTTGCCATTTTTTATTTATTTAATTGTGATTTCAATTCTTTTATTTGAGCTTGTTGCTCTTGCACTGCCTTAACTAAAACAGGCACTATCTTACTGTAATCTACACTCTGCATATCTGCACCATCTTTAACACCAACTACTGCATAGTTTAATATTGGCTGTAGCTCATGAGCAATAACACCATAAGCACGAGTTTTATCTTCCTTCCATTCGTAATTATACATCTTTATTTTGCTAAGCAAATCAAGACCATTAAAGTCTTGGAAATCTTGCTTTAGCCTGTAGTCTGAAGATGTTCCGTAGGCAACAGTTGTTGCACCAGTATGAGTTATAGCTCCAGCTTGTACATTTGAAGTATTCTGAAATTGTATAAATGTCCCAGAGTTACCTGAGTTTGTACTTTTTATTGCAATAGCTGTATTTGTTGCTAAATTTGAAACAAGAGATACAAAGCCTGTACCAACCTGTAATGATGTATTAATATACAACAACCCACCACTTGTTAGTGCCATCCTAGTAAACCCAGCGGTTTGGAATGAAAGGTTATGACTTGATGTTGTACCAACAAATCCTCCAGAAGAAGTAGAATACAATTCGTTGAATACAGAACTTCCAGAACAAGTCGCTCTAATATATGCAGAAGTTGAGTTTGAAACATCTAAGAGTCTTTGAGGACTTGTAGTACCTATTCCAACATTTCCTGAAGCATCAATTACTAATCTACTTGAATTTGCAGTATTGTCATAAATATAAAATCTATCATTTCCAACTCCTGCATATCCTGTTCCTATTTCGTAATTTCTACCGCTTGTTCTATTTGTTCCATCTAAAGTTAAGTATGTAGGAGATGCTGAACTATTTTTTAATACACCACTTGTTGCAGTTATTGTACTTGAGAATGTAGCTGCTCCTGTAGAGGCTATTGTAAGTCGTGTACTACCAGACGTTCCTAATACCATAGAATCCGTACTGTGCGCATAGCTTATAAAACCAACAGAATCAGAAGCACTATCTGCAAAATATAATTCACTATACCCTGTTGTTGTGCTTGACTTTAATGCAAATGATGGGTCTACTGCGTAAACTTCAAGTTTTCTACTTGGAGAAGTAGTACCTATACCAACTGAGCCCCCACTTGTTATGCGCATACGTTCGGTAGCAGAAGTTGTATTTGTAAATATTATATTACTTGAGCCATCTGCATACATTTGACCTAAAAACGTACTATTTTGAAACATATCAATTCCTGCACCTCTGCTATTACCTCTAACTGAAATAGTACCATAAGTAGCAGCAGAAGTTTCTTGAATATCTAATCTTGTACTTGGCGATGTAGTACCAATACCCACTAACCCCCCACTTGTTATGCGCATACGCTCGGTATTGTCAGTATAGAATGTCATATATCCACCCCAACCTGAACTTGGACCTATGTAATGTCTATATTCACCACCGCCTGGGTCTGCTTTGCTATATCCAAAAATAGTACCTGAACTTTGATATTCTAATCCTCTAAATCCACCGCCACTAAAGTTTGCCATAAATTGTGGTGCAATTACACTACTTGAGAATGTAGCTGCTCCTGTAGAACCATCAAATAAAGCAATCTGACTATTTTTACCATTATAAATAGCAAAACTCCTAAATTGTGTAGTGCCAGAATTATATCCTCTATAATTAACAAAAACAGTATCAGGACCATTATACCATTCGGTAGTAATATGATTACCCCATAATTTTAGACCATTTGTAATATTGTAAGTAGCATTTGTTGTTACATCACTTGAGAATGTAGCTGCTCCTGTGTTTAAGATTTGTAAAGCATTTGTATAAGTTGCGTTTATTTCAGCCGTATTATTAGCAGTAACTAAAAATTTTAATCCTACACCACCAATTGCTGCATCTCTTAATGGTTCAATTTTAGAACCACCTGTTACAGTTGTTCTCATAAATTCAATACCACCTGTCATTACTGAAGCAGTAGTACTAGCTATTATTTTTATACCATCTGTGCTATTTACTCCATTATTAATGATGGCATTTAATGCAGTTACAGTACTAGAGAATGTAGCTGCTCCTGTAGATGCTAAAGTTAAAATTGCGCTTCCGCTTCCGTCTTGGAATGAATAATCTGTTGCTCTATATGCCGCACTTACATTCGCAGATAAAGCATCGTTTAAGTAGTTTATTCTTAATGCAGTTCCGCTTGTTTGAAAATAAGCATTATATCCACTTGTAGGTCTTATCGTTACATTACTTGTAACAGTTAAAGCACCTGTAAGCGTTCCTCCTGTTAATGGAAGATAACCACTTAACGCACTTGTTAAAGCTAAAGTACCCGTTGCACTTGGTAGAGTGTATGTATTAGTTCCGTCCGTAATTGTTGACTCCAACCTAAGTTGTCCCGTTAATCTTCCCGTACCTGTTACATCAAGTTTATATGTATTACCAGTTCCACCAATAGAAACTGTACCATTTGCATTAATCCTCATTCTTTCTGTAGCAGCTGTACCAAACAAGAAGTTTCCTGATGAGGTAGTGTTACTAGAAAGTACCATATCACCTGCTGATGCGCCTGTAATAAAATTATTAGTCGCTGTTGCTAATCCAACAATACCTGTATATGTAGGAGAAGTAATGGTATCTGCAAATCTAAATGATGGAGCTGAACCAATAGCTTGATAGTGATTATCAGCTGTGGTAGAATATACCATAAATTTACCTGAACTAGCAGTTTGTGTTCCTATTAAAACCGCAGCACCTGTATCAAACATTAAACTATTTCCTACAGAAGTTCCATTAGGAGTTAGTTTACCTACAAAATTTAATGTACCACTAACAGTTCCAGCTCCTGATGTACCACTTGTACCTGCTGTTGCAGATGTTCCGCTTGAACCCGCTGTTCCACTTGTTCCTGTAGTACCACTAGTTCCAGATGTTGCAGAAGTACCAGAAGTACCGGTGGTTCCGCTTGTTCCACTAGAGCCACTAGTTCCACTTGAACCAGAAGTCCCTGTGGTTCCAGATGTGCCACTAGTTCCCGTTGAACCGCTAGTTCCAGATGTACCGTCTGTTCCATTAATTCCACTACTTCCAGATGTGCCACTTGTTCCTGAAACGCCACTTGAACCCGAAACACCACTAGTCCCTGAAGTTCCAGAAGTACCAGAAGTTCCATCTATACCACTTGAGCCACTAACTCCACTTGAGCCACTAGTTCCACTACTACCGCTAGTACCAGTTGTACCCGAAGTTCCAGAAGTACCAGTCGTTCCACTTGTTCCACTCGTACCACCAGTACCATCAGTTGCTGAAGTTCCAGAAGTTCCGCTTGTTCCAGAAGTTCCAGAAGTACCACTTGTACCAGATGTCCCATCTATACCACTACTTCCACTTACGCCACTAGTACCAGATGTTCCAGTTGTACCACTTGTACCGCTAGTACCACCAACACCTGATGTACCACTTGTTCCAGAAGTACCACTTGGTGGATTGAATGTTGTTTGAGCGTATGAGTAGTTACTCGTACCCTCTGTATAAAAAGTTATATCATGATTAGCACCACTGCCACTAAATTCAGCATAAATTTGACAATAAAGCCTATCTGTTGCGTTTAATGCGGTTTGACCTAAAAACAAATCTGTAAAAAACTCTCTGATAACATTTGTTGACATAGACTCGGTATCTAGGTTTGTAGTACCTAGAAGTGTTGAAACACCACCCGTTGTGTATTTATAAAGCTCTACATCTACTGCTACGTTTCTATTTGTATTAATAGAAAAGTGTGTTACCCAAGCCCAGTTACCAGCAGGTATGCTTGTTATATTAGGCACACCTGAGTCAGTTGCAAAAGTTGCAATTAATGTTCTTGTGCTTGGCGCTACATTTGTAACTACAGTTTGCTCTGCTCCCACTACTGCTGTAGGTGACCATTGCTTATATGTCGGAGTACCAAAAGCAGTATTTGTATTTAAAGATTGATTTAGATAGTATACAAGTCCTCCAGATACACCATTAATACCCGAAGTGCCTGCCGTTCCGCTAGTACCAGATGTTCCTGTTGTTCCAGAAGTTCCTGTTGTTCCACTAGTTCCTGAAGTACCCGTTATACCGCTAGTTCCTGAAGTTCCACTAGAACCAGATGTCGCTGAAGTTCCAGACGTACCCGAAGTACCACCAGTTCCATCTGTACCACTAGTTCCACTAGAGCCAGACGTAGCCGAAGTACCTGAAGTACCGGTTGTTCCAGAAGTGCCAGAAGTTCCACTAGTACCTGAAGTACCATCTGTACCGCTAAAACCCGAAGTTCCGCTTGTACCACCTGTACCGTCTGTACCACTTGTTCCGCTTGTTCCGTCAAAACCATCAGTACCAGATGTACCAGAAGTACCAGAGGTACCGCTTGTTCCACCTGTGCCATCAGTTCCACTAGTGCCACTAGAACCTGAAGTAGCAGAAGTACCCGAAGTACCTGTTGTACCCGAAGTACCACTGCTTCCGCTTGTTCCAGAGCTTCCACTAGTTCCTGTTGTACCAGAAGTACCGCTTGTTGCAGACGTACCGCTTGTTCCTGAAGTTCCCCCTGTACCATCAGTACCAGAAGTAGCTGATGTACCAGAAGTCCCTGAAGTAGCCGAAGTACCAGAGCTTCCAGAAGTACCTGTCGTACCTGAAGTTCCAGTTGTTCCTGATGTACCAGAGGTAGATGAACTACCTGAAGATCCGCTTGTTCCAGCCGTAGCCGAAGTTCCTGAAGTCCCAGACGTACCACTTGATCCTGAAGTTCCGTTTGTACCACTAGTACCACCAATTCCACTTGTTCCACTAGTACCACTGCTTCCAGAAGTACCTATTGTTCCTGAAGTATCGGCAGATACAATACCATTTACTGCAACTAATATACCATTCTCATCTCTTAACTTTAAGTCACCGCTGATTAAATTCTGTATTGCCACCTTAAAATATTTTTATTGTTGAACAACTACTCTCACAAATTCATTGCTGTAAAATGCAACTGCTACTGTTAATGAGCCATTTGTTTTATCCCATACAACTTGGTTTCCTGTTGGAGTACCTGAAGTTAATATGGCACCAATGTTATTACCTTGTCTAAATGCGTTTACGCATCTCTTACCAATTGCTTCTGGGAAATAAATTGTAAATGAACCAAGAGTTGCATTACTAGAATATTCGTAAACACTAAAGTTACCACCACCGCCGGGGATAACACCACCACCACCAGTTCCAGTTCCTAATATTTCAATTGCTAATTGTAGTTTAGAACCACATAGCGCATAAACATAATTAGATGTTCCGGGTAGTCCACTTAACTGTTGGTCAATGCCATATTGCAAAGCTTTTCTTTCCATGTAAAGCTGCTGAGCCTTGCGTGGATCAATACTTCCATTGAAGAAAGCATTTTGCTTTGGTATTGCGTCATTCCATAAGTATTGCGAAATCTCCGCTATTGATACTGTTGTTTGTGGATCTAACATATTTAGAAGAATAAAGCTTGGTTAGTAGATATGTATGTTGCTCTGTTTAATGCAGCTTGTGCTGAATAAATATCAGAAGCAAATGTAATTGCCTGATCTGCACTATCAATTTCAACTCGTAATACTAGTTTCGTTTGGTACCAGTTGGTGCTTGCAGACAAATTAGAATTTGCAACTTGACTTTCAGTTAAGCCGTAATAAAAAGTTTCATTATATGCCGTAAATGCGAATGAAATTGTTTTAGATGTCACCACCGCATTTGCAGATGTTAACCATTGTACCGTAATACTTAATGCAGAATCTTGAGATAACACATCCAAATCAATACTTGTATTAGCTAAATTCCAAACTACATAATCTGTAGTGGTTCCAGCAGGCACTAAGAACGTACCATTAGCTTGTAATAAATATACTCTACGAGAGGCAATGGTACCATCACTACCAGTGCTTGTATCTGTTAATGTAATAACTGACGGAGTGCCACTAAACTGACTGGCCGTAAAATTAGGTACAAGAGGCATTTGCTTTAAATTTTACACCAAATATAAGAAAAATATAGCTATATTTAGCAAATTTATTCCTGTTCCTTACCAATTCCTTGGTCCGCTCTAGCTTCTCTTAAATCGTATAGAACATCTGGATCCTCTGCTTCTCTTTGACCAAATAGCTTTAATTTGGTTTCCCTTGTAGCATAACTTTTTAATCTTTTAAGCTCATCGGCCAATTCTTGTTTTGTAGCGACATCTGGCCCCTCTCCTTCAACTTTTTTATAAACTATATTACCTTTATCATCAGCTACAGGGAAACCATTTTTATGTATTTCTTCAATAAATTCCTTTAATAAAGCATCATTTTCTTTAGCAAAATTGTCAAACTCACTTTTTGTTATCTTCCTTCCTCCTTCCTTATAATTGGACATAGCAAATCTATCCATTGAAGATGATGATAAATTATTGTTTAATAATGATTTCATATCCCTTTCATCAAACGCTTTCTCATTTTGAACTTTTAAGCCATAAAAAGTAGGAATAGCATATAAAAACGCTTCAGATCCAGAAGCTTTATATGCCTTTCTTAAATCCTGAACAAATAATGGCTCAAATAAGTCTGAAGGAAGATTACTATAATCATAAGGTTTGCCAGTAAATGTTTTTCTAGTAAAAATATCTGCACCTAGACCAACTAATGGATTTGCCTTACCTCTAAAGAATTTATAGCTTTCTTGCACTATATCAGCTTTTCTAGTTTCCCCAGTCGTCATTTTTTTTGTCGCAGTCAATAATAATGTCAAATATCTTACCACAGAGCTGTATGGTCCTAACAAATTAATAGACCACCCTGTTTTAGTATTCTTTATTTGACCAAAAGTAACGCTTTCTGGATCAGCATCTACTTCTACATCATCTTGCAAAGATGCAGCTGCCATAATTAAAAATACAGTTGATAAACTTCTTGCTGTTGCTTGAACGGCTTTTGCTCTACCTTCCGGGTTCATAGCACTGTAATAACCCATAGGTCTGCCTTTGCTATCTTTTTTACCCCATAACTTATTAGAAATAAGGTCACTTAAACCCAATTTATTTAAGGTTGATGATAATAATTTAGGTGACCATAGAGCTGCATTTAAAAATCCTTTAGAATTTTTAAACATTGTTTCACCCCTTCCTGTAAGGTTATTAACCTTACTTGCTAAGTCCTGATAATCCTTTAAACTATTCTCAATTGTTTTACCTTGGTCCATTAATTCTTGAGAACCTTGTATAAAAAGAGAAAGTCTTATTTCGTTACTGAAGCCAGAAAACAATCTTTCAAATGGAGCTGTTAAGTACTTATCGGCACCAACTCTTTCTAGTAAATTTCTTTTCCCAAAAGATTCTTCTTTTAGTTTAGTTTTAAAACCTTTTGGATCTAATATATCAAGCCCTGAATTTTCAATCATATTCCATAAAGGCTTATTATCATATATTTCAAGTAATCTTCTTCTAAGTGCAGCCTCACTCGCAAATGCCATTTTTTGGAATTTAAGAGCTTGTAGAGCTGGTTTTTCTTTAGTTATATTAATCTTATAAGCAAAAGGATTTAATGCAGACTTTCCTTTTTGTTTCCTAATTTTAATGCCCCATGACTCTGGATCTAACATTACAGAAGCATTTTGAACAAATACAGCTGAGTTATCTATACCAGATTTTAAAGCCATTACGGTATTTAAAAACTCTTTACCTAATTGCTTTGCTTTACCAAACTTACCTTCTCTTTCTAACTTATCTTTTTCAGCGGCCATTAAAAATTGATATTTCATTTCATCAATTTTATTTAATCCGTCTAGGTATTTATTATATGAATAAGGATATTTCTTTTTTAGCTCAGGATTTTCTATAAATGATTCAGGTCTTTCAGTAGGCTCAAATTCTTTATTTTCAATTTTTCTTTTTATTTCATTCGCCTTAGCCTCATTTCTAGCAATCAATGATTTTAACTTAGATTCATCATAGTAACCAGATTCTTTTCTTAATTCTCTAAGCTCCTTTTCTTTTGCAGATATTTCTGCATTTTTTTGAACCTGCTTTTTTTCTGGCAAATCTACTTTTGGACCATATTTCAAATCATATATTGCAGAAGCCAATTTAGCTTCTTTGTTTATATTTGCTAGATTAGCTTTAGCTGCATTTATGTCTTTCTTTTCTTTCTCTCTATATTTACCAGCAATTACATCTACAATATCTTTTTTCGTCAATCCTTCAATTTCATCTTTTAATAAATCATAAACATTATTAACGGCATCGTCTAGTTTATTAACTCCTTCTGCTGCATATATCTTTACTAACTTAGCAATGTCTGGAGATATTTTAACAAAATCAACTATAGGCTTGAATGGTATTGGCATTGAATACAATTCACCTCCACCTCTTGACTCTTTTAATTTCTTTTTTATTTCACTAATTACATCTTCCCTTTCTTTTTTATAATCTCTTTTAGGAACCCTTTCTTTCTTTTCTTTTTTCGTTTCAATGGTTACTTTAGCAAACTCTTGCTCCGCTAATAAACTTGCGTTTAAATCTTCTAGCTCTTGTTTTTCTTTCTTTAGCTTTTCAACCTCTTTTTGAATATTTTCATAATCATCAATAACCTTTTTCATTTGGTTATCGGTCAACTCATCTACACCATTAGCTTCTCTTACTACTGTAACATAATCACTAAGTGTTTGTAATTGCTCTAACGGAGCATAAGCAGTACCCTGTAACGCTCTAAAATCTCTACCCATTGTAGCAGCTGAAATCAACTTAGCTTCAGTAAATCTAGCTAAATCCCTCTGTATTTTTTTATTGAATGGATCTTCAACCAATGCTTTGTCTAGTGTAGCCGCATAAATCTTTAATATTTCGGATTCAACAGCACTTGTTCCTTCCCCTTGCTCCATTCTCCTAATTAAAGCATCAACATCATAACCAGCTGCCATCTGCTCGGCAGCCTGCTGTTTTATTTCAGCATCGGTAACAATTCTGCCTTCAATTTCTGGCAATCCATTTTCTAACCTTCTTTGCTCAATTTCTGCTTTGGTAATACCTCTTATGGCTTCTTCATTGCTTTGAGCTTCTTCGGTAGCTTCAGCCCTTTGCTGGCTTGATCGTACTCTTTCACTACTTTCGGTGATATTTTTCCTTGCTCCAGTAGGACGTGAAACTTCTTCCTCTGCGCTTCGCTCTTGTATGGCATCTTGGATAGATTTTAAATTAGATAAATCTTGACTTAAAAGAAAATCTTTAAGCTCCCGTTCAGTCATTTCTTTAAACTCACCGGGCTTAATTTGAATAATATATTTACAAGGGTTTTGTGCCATTATAATTCAGATATATGTTGGTCAAATTCAAGGATTTCTTTAGTTTGTTCAGCTATTCTATACTTAGCAAGTAAATCACCATAATGACCTACTGCTTTTCTTTGAATTTCAATGAATTGTAAAATATATTGAGCTACAGAAACATCTTCATCTTCTGCTTGCTGATAGAAGTCCTTATATTGATTATATACGTCCAATTCTGTATTGTAACCAATCTCTAAAGCATCCCCAATATCGGTTACTTTATCCTTAATTGCATCAATTTTTGGCAGCTCTGCGCAATCACCCATATCATTCATGAACTCAACGTGCATTTGGTAATGGGTTAATTCTTCAGCACTTTCTGCTAAAAAATACTTTTGGCTACCAAAAAGACCTAATCTTTGTAATTGATTAGCTAGGCTCTTCCATAGGTTAGATTGATATAACTCTATATATACCGCATCTTGCATGCCCTTTTTCATTGAGGGGCTTAATAATGATTTTAGGTTGGACATATTTTCTCTATTTTAAGTTCTTTTATTAATTCGTCAAATTTACTATTTATTATTTGTCTTTTCTCAATTCTGGTTAAGTCTTTATAGACTTCTTGTGTAGTTTTTTCTTTTTGGACTTCTTTTCCGCCTTTTTGCTCATTTATAATATCAGCAACTACTTTTTTAGAAAACTCATCTAATGTCAAATTAGATACTTCATCAGCAGTCATACCTCTAAGACCAAAATGAGTAGCAATAGTTTCCCATAAATTCTTAATCCACTTTCTAAAATCAGATTTTTGAGCCTCGTTTACAAATCTTTCACCATTATCACCAATAGCCTTTGCAAGAGCTTCCTCTTTGAAATAAGCTTCTCTTTCTCCTTTAGGTAATTTAGCTGCATTTTCTTGATAAACCTTGTTATTTTTAACATCTTGTAGGTATTTAGAGTTCTCTATCTTTCTTATACCTGCATCATGCAAATCAGATCTATTTTCTTTTGCCCAATTTAACCATAAATGTCCTGCTTCATGGAATGGTGTATTACCATTCATTAAATCAGCATTTAATACAATTTTACCATTTTGCTCAAAACCATAAATTCTACCTGTAGCATCAGTCATCATGTTTACCCCTGAAGGCTGTTCAGCTGCTGGTTTAACAAAACCTTTTGCCATACCAATTTGATTGCTACCAAATTTACCGGCACCACCTTTCTTATCAACTTTTTGATTATTTGCATCATTTAATATATCAGTAACATGCTGAGCTTTTCCAAGAACATTTAAAACAGGTTTTACTTTATTACCATTTTCATCTATTTGTCTTAAATGGAAAGGATAACTTTCATGGCCGCCTTCTTCCTTATTTAAATTAACTACTTCTACAGGATGTTTTATTTCAATTGTAGCGTAAGCTTCACTATTTTTAACACCAACTGTCATATTATCTGACAACAAATGGCCAATGGCATCTATTATACCTTCTTTTGCAAAGCTAATCTCTCCTGTTTTTCTTTCTGTAGATTGTGGTAATGCTTCTGTATTAAGCATTGTTCTTATCTTACTGATATTATCTTTAGCACTTTTGCTATTTTTAGCTAGATGGTCAATAATATCCTGAACAAAGAACCCTCTTTTTGAGAAAGTTGAATCATTTACACCAAAAAACTTCTTTGCGATGTCATCATGTATTGACTTAGCATCTAATCTACCATCAAGATCAATATTATACTTTCTACCTACATCAGTTAAAGCTTTTCTAAAATCAGCTAATGAAATATATTTTTTATCAACTAAATACTCTAACACTTTCATTGCGGCTTTAGCGCCAGTATGAGATGTCAAAGATTTTGATAAATCTCCTTTTGTAACAACAACATGAACTGTGCCATCACCTCCAGCAGCAATATCTTTTGCTCTTGCTTCATTTATGTATTTTGCTAATGTATTTGCTGTAGCATTATCAGATGATGCCCAAACGTCACCAAATTTGGTAACAAAATTGATGCCACCATTACCATCTATTATTGGCTTACCATTCTTTGTAAGAACCGCACCGGTAAGCATATTATCAGGGTTAATTACCACTACTGGCTTACCCTCTAAACCTTTTATATCAAAGTTTAATTTTACAGTACCATCTTCAATCAACTTTTGCCATTGTGGTGATTCTTCAAAACCTTTTTTCTCAAATCCACCCCAAGATTGTAAATTAACTTTACCATTTTTAATGGCTTCATCAAGTGCTTTAGAAAAGTTTTTACCTTTTAAAACACTTACTTTAGCTGTTGTAGAAAGTTTTTCTATTCCTTTTTTGATCCTATTAACAATAGGAGTATAAACTTCTTCTGGTATTTCAGTGGGAACTTCTTTTTTACCTAAGAACTCTTCGCTTTTTGCTTTTGATTTTTCGTAAATGTCACGAAGCTCTGCCCCACCTTCTTGTCGCTCTGCTTGGAGTTTAGCCTCTTTAAGTAGCTCGGACCTTCTTTCTGGATCAACATATCTTGATTCAATTGCGTGATGTTCTGTTTCATATTTTACATTGTTTTTATCTAGTAGGTCAGCAAAACTAAGCATTTTATTGTTAAAATCTTCGTTTTTACCATTATCAAAGTCTAAAATTTTAACAGAATTATCATTTTCATTGATTTCAAAGTCGTTAATACCGGCCTCTTTTAATGCTTTTACTGTACTTTTTAAGTCAGATACTTTAATTTCAGCCTCTATTGCTGATTGATTTTTATCACCATGTTTAACATACCTAGCAGCAATAGTAGCTTCTTGAACCTCATGCGCTAATGCCCCTGCAACTGCTGCATATCTTTCAGCTACATCTAAATCATTAGTTCTTAATTTTACTCTATTTGATATTTCTGTTATTCTATTACCATCTTTATTTTCAAACCCTCCTATAGTATTATCAATAGAATCTATCTCCAATCCCATTTTTTTTGCTACATCTTTTAGCATTTGAATATGCTTCTTGTATCCTTCAGATTCTCTTAATTTAGATGCATCAGATAAATCTACTATTTGCGTATCATAGTAAGGGGCTACCGAAACACTAACTAAGTCACTAGCTACTTTTGCTTCGGTTGGTTGAACCTCTTCTGTTAATTTAATTTTTTCTTTTTGTTCAGGATATAAATTAACTTCTTTTAATTTATTAAATGCATCAGGTCCTTTAAAACTTTCAAAATATTCTATTTGCTTTTCTGCTTTATTTAAATCTCCATCAATTATATTTAAAATCAACTCTTTTGCTTTTTGCTGAGCCTCAGTTAAAACAGGTTGTTTTTCGTAAGATTCTTTTAATTTATTTAATGTATCAAAATCTCTTTCTTTTAATGCATCAAAACTATCTTCATAAGCAATAGGTCTTTCTTTATGCTTATCAATCCAATCTCTAATCATATCTACTTTTTCATAAATATAATTAGGATCTAAATATGTATTTTTATATTTTGACAATTCTCTTAGAATATCACCAGCATTTTCAAGCTTATATCTCCATACACCACCATTCCAAGAGTTTTTATCACTAATTATTTTTTCTGCATTAGAATCTTGATAATTATAAACATCTGGTTTAACATCTTCTGTTACTTTAAATTCAGTTGGTTTAACTTCTTCTGTTACTTTAACTTCAGAAGGGATAGCTTCTTCTTTTATTACAGGTTCTACCCCTGCTACTTGATCTGGGACAACATTTTGTTTGTACTTATTGGTTATATCATTAAAAACTCTAAGCTTCTCCGTATTATCCTCAAGGAGCATTTTAGCTGACTCATCATTTGGATTATTTGAAAGAGATTCTTTTGCAAACTCTATTTTGCTTTCAAAATATTTTTTTGGATCTGCTAAGAATCTTCTTGAATCCTCACGCTCCCATTCATCTCCTGAATCAAGACCTTTTTCATAAAATCTATAATCCAATGCTGTCCTTAATTCATCATCTAATGTTTTGTTTTCTTCAGAAACAGACTTCCCATCATCAAAAGGTATTTCTTCATCTTCTTGAGATTTTTTTAATAAATTATCATAATAAGAATTTATTTCATTTTTCTCTTTATTTAATTCATTTAATTTATCATTATATAATCTATCTCTTTTATCTAATGAATTTATATATTCATCTATATCAGCTAACTTTACTTCTTTTTCATTATTAATATCTAAACTAGATGGCTTTGATACATTTTCATCAACCATTGATTTAAAAAGTTCTGCATCATTTTGAGAAATAACACCATCTTCAACACCTTGATTTATCTCATTAACAAGATTATCTATATCTTCTTGTGATTTAGCATTTTTTACCTCATTTTCTATATGCTTTTGAACATTTTTAACTCTAGAAGAAAAAATACTTACTCCACCACCAAAAATACCACCCATTGCAGCAGCGTTTAAATACCTAGATGCTGCCGTATTTTTTAATTCTTCTTCATTAAATATTTCCTTATTTTCTATTTGGTTTGCAGCTAATTTCATTAAATCCATAGCTCCTTCCTGAGTAGCTTCAGTAATAGCTTCTCCTTTACCAGCTTTTACACCAGCTTTTACAGTATTTTTTAATGCTGTTTTAGTAAGCATTTGAGTAGCCTTATTAGCAACAGCTTTTTCAAATTGCTCTGCTGTAACCTTCACTCCTTTCTTAGCTAATTCTCCGGCTGTTTCTTTTAATATTTTAGCCGTAACATATTTAGTAGCTGTACCGCTTTTAAGTATATTATCCATACCAAGTTTTTCCAAAACACCTGATATAATAGCGCCACCAAAACCAAAGGCGGTTCTAGTTGTTTCGCTCATATTTTTAGCTTCCGGAATATTATCTATTGTAGACAATGCATCATCATATCCTTGAATAGCAAAACTTGTACCACCTGTTGCAACACCAAAACCAATATCAGTAAGCATCTTTGGTAAAACAGCTACAAAACCACTTATATCATCTAAACCTATTCCATTTGTAATATCAAAACCCTCTGCTAAACCTTTTTCATATTCCCTAGAAGATGCACTAGATCTAGCTTTACCTACAAAATTCTTAATTTTATCTGTTGCTTCTTTTTCCCTTAGTGCCTCATAGTTTACTCCGGTAACACTAGAAGCCGCTTTATCTACAGCTTCTTGTATCATAGAAACTGGACTAGAATCAAACTTTGCGGCTAACCTGTATGGTCCTCCTGCTATTGTTTCCATACTTGATACCACACCATTATAAAGAGCAGCTAAATAGCTATTGTTATTGTTCTTATCTTTTAATGCAGCATCTTTCAGTGTAGTTTTTACAACAGGCTGCGCTACGCTCTTTGGAACAGACGCACTAATGTCTTTAAAAATACCTCCAGAAGCCACTTTTTGGCCTTGCTGTAAAAAGTTAGGTTCTTTTGGTGATGGTGATAACATACCCAAAGATGCTGAATTCCCGGCTTTTTTTTTTAAGCCCATGTCTACAGAAAACACATCATATTGAGGCACTTCATAGCCATCATTAACCAATGTAGCATGCAATCTTTTTGCCTTATTAGAATCAGACATGTCTGCCTTAAAGGTATTGAAATCTGGAAGATCATATTCGTTTTTTATGTTATTATAAAGACGAACTATCGGATCTGGTTGTACTTTATTATCTGCCATATTTAATAAGCTTTTTTCTTTTTACCGGTAGCTGGAGCGGGTGGTCCAAAATCCATTTTCTCTCCCTTAATTGGTTCACTATCATATTTTAATTGATAGTTATACATTCCTTGTCTATTTAAAACACCGAATTTTTCATTAGAATAATTAACAGGGGTACCGTTTTCAAAAGTAATGTCAAATTCTTTTACTCTTGGATTACCTAATACACTAAATAATTCAGCTGATAAATTTTCTTTCGCTACCCTGATTTTACCATTATAAGGATTTCCGTTTTTATCGTAAGCTTGGCCATTTCTAATATAATTACCACTTTTGAATTTAACATCTGGTATATCATCAAATAAATTACCTCTTTCCGGAGGCGCACCAGTTCTACTTGCTATTCTAGCTAAAGCTGCTCTAACATCTGCTCTTTTTTGAGTTTCCTTGAAATAATATTCTTTTGTAAAATCAAAACCACCTTTTTCCTTTATTTGCGGTTGTTTAGTAGCTAAACCATAAGCAACTGCTAAATCTTCTGCATTCTTTATATCTACTCCAAAATTTTTCTTGTAAACAGGATTCAATTGATTAACAAAATCAACATCTTTAATCAATTCATTGTACTGCTCTTCAGTACCCTTTTTAGATCTAAAATAACCTCTTGCTCTTTGTGCATAAGTTTTTGCAACTTCTGGTGTTATTGTTTCAATTTCAATTGGCTTTACGCGACCTGTTTTTTTACCTCCAATCTCTTGCTCTATAAAATCCGCTGTTACAGGTAAAGGTACTCCTCTCCAAGTTTTATCACTAAAGTCTAAGTCATCATGCGGATCATATACTGCTATCTTAGAATAATCTGGAGCAACATAACCAGAACCAACAGGCAAAAATGCATTTTTATAAACTTCTAAATAATCATCAGAAATTCGCTTCCCTGATTTTTTATTTTGATTAAAAAAATCAACCAAAGCCTTTCTTTCAGCAGTCGCTTTTTTTGATTCTTCAATAAATGTTTGTAAGTCTTTAAAACCGGCCATTAATTCTGATTGGGCATCATAACCGTATTTTGAAGGATTATTAATTAATTGTTTATTTTTTAACCCAAAATCTTGCACTTGCTTCAATTTATTAGCAAAAATTTTAACTTCTTCTGCACCTAAACCAGCAGGATTTAAGGATTTCTCATAATCTTTAAAATACTTTTCTGTAGCTTCAGCTTGAGCTTCTTTTTTTTGCTGAATTTGTAAAAATGTTTGAAGAGGCCTAGATGTAATATCTATTGCAACATTTCCACCTCTATATGGGTTTATACCCAATAATCCTGTACTTGCCATTTATTAAGTATTTATTATTTATCTTTATATTTAGCAGTAGCATAAGTACTAGCTGAACTTAATCCTTGTCCTATCATCTGCATACCTGCATTATATCTTTCCCCTGCGGCAGCTCCCTTCATTTGCTCTAATTGAAGTTTACGTTGATATGGAGTCATTTTATTAATATCAAATAATTCATCTTCTGCTCCTTTTTTCATTTGAGTAGCTTGACCTAATTGATTAAATCTTTGAGCTTTCATTTGTTCTCCTTGAGCAATAGCACCCTGAGAAGCGCCTCTTTCTATACCCCCTAATTTAGATATACCACCAATAGCAGATCTTCTATCTTGCAATGCACTTAATCCAGAAGCGGTTGTTCTTCTAGCATTTTGCATAGCTTGTTGATATGCGGCTGATTGATAAGGATTTTCCTTATATCTATTCAGGGCTTCTTGATAATAATCATTAACACCCTTGCTTTCTTTTTTTAATGGAGAATTTTGGGATAATCTATCAAGTTCAGCCTGAGCATTTCTTTGTTGCTTACGCGCTTTAGCTGCTGTAAATGCTCCTGCGCCAATGGATACCGCCGAACTTGCCGCTGCAATTGTACCGGCGACTCCTAATGCTGCAAAACTCATAATTCTAAATTTTTAGTATTATTCAATATTTTTTTATATTCTTTACCAATATCAGTGCCTGTTATAAGATTTATATGTGGTTCTAATATTTTATCTTCTATCCCCTCTACTATCTTCACTATTTCTTCTTCACTTAAATCATTGTAATCAGATTTCATTCCATCTATTCTGTGAAATGTAGTCCAAATACAATCTTCCAATATAAATAAAACTCTCCTTGTTCCGGGTTTTGTAATACCAGTATAAGGAGCCGTTATTTCATACCACTCTTGCGCGTCTACTGATACAACCACTTTACCATAAGATACAACATACGGATGCTCCGTTTTATGTATTTTACTTGTCCATAAAGAACCGGCTGGCATAAATATTTCTCTAATATACATACCATCCGTAAATTTATGAACCAGTGGCGCATCTATTAATTCATTAGGACATTCCATTATAGCTGCTTCTAAATTATCAACTATACTGTCATTTTCCCTAATAATCATTACCTATTATTTAATGGCGAATTAATATATTTAGTCGTTGCGCTGTTCAAATATACGAAAGAATTTGCACTTGCTTTCTCAAATTTTATAACCATATAATTACCCTTCAGGCTATCCCCTTCAATCAGGCCGCCGGGACTATTTGAGTCCCTTAAAAATGAAGCATGATACTCGGATTCTAGGTCTTGGAAGTCTGTTGCTAAAAGCTCACTATCCTGCCTAGTACCGGCACTTTCCATCTGGGTATATATATCCGGGCAAGCCCATACTGTGTTCCCCGTTTCCATAACAGAAACCCAAGTCTTTTTATCCAATGAATTTGAGTTAAATACTGGAGTTATTGATGCGTTATATTGAACTCCATAGAAATTACAATAAGGACTCGTTCCATGCTTCCAGATACCGCCATTCTTAAACGTAAACATGGTAGTATTTACCTCACCCATAAATTCAGGGTGATAAGAGTAAAATGATTCAAAAGCATTATCAGGCTCTGAAAAACATATTGTAAATGGATCTTGATGAAAATATAATGTATTTGCCATTTAATTAAATTTTATATTGGACCTATAGTAGTTGTTGTGCTTGCTGGTGCTAATGTAGTTGTGGTAGTACTTGTGGTAGTCGTTGTAGTCGGTGCCGCCGTTGTAGTTGTTGTAGTGGTTGAAGTTGTTGTTGTTGTAGGACCGGAAGTTGTAGTAGTTGTAGAAGGAGGTAAATACCTATTAATTTCCTCCATTGCAATAATATACTTGTTGGTATTAGCATCAAACACACCATAAATACAAGGATTTCCAGAATATACAGCCCCAGTTGCAGGTACCCCATTATTTAAATCTTGCCTATAGGCAGCCAAAGTAGCTACAAAGAAAGCATTTGTATTATTAGTAATACTAATTGGAGTTATTCCATCCTGAGCCAGTCTACAAACCACACCTCTGTAGTTATCTACAAAATAGTCTGCAAAGTTATTCCATGCAAGACTTGTGGCAGCATCGCCAATTCCATAATCTCCAGCATAATACTGAATTTTATTAATCAATTGATTACTATTAGCTTGTAATGGGTTTCCGGTTACATCTTTAACAATCTGAGTTAAAATAGGTACATTACCAACTTTGAAGTTCTGGTAAACCTTTAGGTATCTATCTCTAACATGAAGTCTTAAGACATCACCAAATGATCTATCATACTCGTCAAAATCTTCATAAATAAATCTATTTGTGGCATTAAGATTTGTATTTGATTGATAAGCTTGACCAAATCTAATTAATGTAGGAAAATATGTTTGAGAAGCATTTTCATCTATTACTGAAGCTCTACCATTACTATTTGTAATCAAATTATATGTATCATTAAAACTACTTTCTATAATTTCAATTGTAACACCTTTCAATACATTGAACTCAAACGTCATTGGCTCAACAATTATATTATTAGAACCAACACTGTCATTTGTAGATTTAGCTACTATATATACCTTACCCGTTGGAGGTACACTAATTCTTTTGTCAATTGCAAATGTTGTAGGAGTGTTTTGAACTATATCATTTACTTCTATGGGAAGTAATGAAACTGTAAATTTAGCAGCATATGGTATTAAGTTTGTTACAATAAGAGCATATACTGAAAAAGTAGAACCACCATCAGACGACATAACAAAAGAACCTTTTATTGATACTACCCTATCATTTCCTAAAACGCTTGATTTATTATAGAAAAAATAACCAGTGTCGGACCAAACCGGATAACTTGCGCCCGTTAAAGCTACATCAACATTGGGTTGCGTTTGTATTCTATACGAGGCATTATCAATAGTTGTATCAACTGTTATTGGAAATGATACGCTTCTTGATACAAAAGCACCAGTTACTCCAATACTAAATACTCCAGATGTGTATTCATATTTATCACTAAATGGTACATTTCTAAGTCTATAAAACAAATCTCCATTATTAATAGCAAGAGTTGCTCCGCCATTAGCAAGTTTTGTTAAACCAAAATGATACCTTGTTGGCAAACCTACATCACCAATGCCATATTGCTTTCCAAACTCATAGAAAAACCTCTGAGTTGAAGAAGCATTATTGGTGTAATTATATAATAATATTTCGTAGTGCTGAAAATTTTCTGTACCCGGAAATTGAAATGTTGCATCAATGTCACTAGTTGGGTATCTTAATTTTAAGAAATTACCAACTGATGTGTTAGTATTGTTATTACTTGTTGTGGTATATTCAATTGTAGAAACAGTACCAACTATTTCATAATCAAATTGACTAGTAATATCTTGAGCTGTTCCAGAAACATCATATCTCCTTATGAACTTAATTCTATCTCCTTCTGTATAATTATAAGCTACAACATTTTGGGTTGAACTAATTTGTTCATTATAATCTTGAATATTATTAATACCTATGTAAACAAACTTAGTACCATCCACACCAGAAGGCAATGAGGTATAAGCGGATTCACTTACCCAACAAAGACGTTTATTATAAGTTGTGTTATTTGATCTTACAATCTGATAATAAGAAGCATATAATGGAGGTCTATTTAATATAGATAAATTAACCAAAGGAAAATCATCAGCAAGAACTCTTGATGGTGTGTTAATTACCGCACTTGGTGATGTTTGTGTACCAATAGTTCTACCTTGTGCATCAAAGTATTGAATACCGTACTGGTAACTACCATTCCAAACATTTGCAAATCTCGTATTATCATTATCCAATGCAGGTATAGTAGCAAAAGCTGTTGATGTCAATACAAATCCACCTGCTAAAGACATAGTAAGCTTATTGCCAACCAATGAAACTTGAGTATATCCTTCCAAAACCATAGCAGCAGATATGCCAGCTAAAATATCACTTACTAAATAATTAGTAGTAATCCCTGTCGTGGCATAAGATGTACTTAAATCAGTTCCGCCTGAACTAAAAGAATTTATAAAATATGTTCCTGCCGCATTATTTAATTCGGTAACATTACCATTCACACCATTTGTACCTGTACCATAAAGATATATATCCATTGTGGTTCCAGCTCCACTATCGTTACCATTTACAGCAGCAAAAAAAGATATGCCACATTGGTCATAATAATAACTTGATGCGGTTGAATATGTAGTTGCTTCTAAATCAACAGCCGTCTTATCATAGCCCTCTAATATACCTGCATACAATAATACATTACCATTAGCAAGCTCAGATGCATTTGCTCTTTGAGGAACCCAGTCTTGCAATTGGTCAGCCTCAAGAACATCAATTTGCGTATATATTGTATCATTATAGAATCTAAAATAATAAATATCGTTATCGTTTATTGTAAGTGCGGCCTTATCAAAAGATTGTATCAAAAACCAATCACTAGTACCACTGCTTAATGTTTCTCTAAAACAAAGTTCAATAGCTTTTACATTAGGGCCTCCTGTTGAAAAGTTAACAGCAATTCTTGAGTTATAAGTGTCTGCTGGTGTTGGAGGATTAGGACTTATATCATTTGTTAGCGTTAATGATGGCTGTTGAGGCAACGGAACTATACTTTTTGAACTCCATACAGACTTTTCAAAATTATCGTAAACATATCTGTAAGAAAACTGGAATAACTTGTTCCTTAAATTATTAATAGTAATTGTAGTATCATTCTCATAAGTAACCTGAGGAGGCATTACTGGAGGAGCTTTTGCAACTAGCAAATAATCCGCAATCCAGTTAGTGCCATATATATCATTTACATTTAAGTTTCTAGGGGGATTATATCCATCATTAAAGAATATTAAATCTCCTTCTAAATCCCTATAATATATGTTAATAGATAAAACTTTGTAAGAAGGATTAAAATTTAAAATATCAACCCCGTTACTATCTGTTTTACTCTGAAGAACCGTTACAATTGATTGTGTATTTAAATCATAGTAAGCAATAGTATGAAAACCATCACTATTCCATATAAAATAATAAGCCCTATTTCTTACCTTATCTCCATAAAATCCAATAACTTTACTTACTCCACTTGGCAAACTGTAGCTTATTATAGTATTGCCTAAAATATTAGAAACTACTCTATCTTGACCACGACCTTGTGCGTCTTTTGTGACGTTTAATGCATCTACATAATCATTATTATTGATTCTGTATTCCGCATCATCTAGGTTTAATTTTCCACTAAAAGGAGTATTTATTATCATATCTTATGCCTTAACAGTCATTCTTTGGGTATCTAAATTCAATTCATATCCTTGCATTAAGTATAAAGGCTTAAATTGAGCGTTAGCTATTCTTCTTTGATTATAAAATTCCTGCTTTCTATCTCTCTTATCACCTAAATTACCTCTTCTGGTAGATGGCATAGAAGCAATATCTCTCCAAGAAATCCATGCAAGCAATGCTTCTCTAAATTGAATAGGTATAGAGAATGTTTCTTCTGGATTACCGCTAGATAAATATTCTATCATCAAATAAGAATAATAAAAATACTGATTTAAAAGAACCACACCATTTGAATCATCAATATTAAATTGACCAACAAATGGAGAGCCGCTAGGTAATCCATAAATATTCTGAAAACCATATCCATCCCAATAATTAAACCATAAAGGCAAATCTGTTTGATACCATGTTGCCAAAGTATCATCTTGAGTCAAAGCCAATCTGTTTGGCTGTTGATCTCCATAAAATGTCATTTTACTATTAAACTTCAATGGGATAATTTCTCCAACAGAGTTTAATACACCTATCTTAGTATAGCTTATATAATCATTAGGCAACTGTGCAGTATAATTAGTAGTGTCAACAGGTACCTTAACTGTTCTTATTTTGTAAAAAAAGTCAAGACCAAGTTTCTCCATACCACGCACAGCAATATTATATAACTTAGCGTATTTGTGTACTGACTGTTCACTTTCATCAATGTAATCATTGATAACTGAATCTAATGTTATGTAATTTCTTACTTGGGACATTTTTAATTATTTGAAAAATAAGCTAATATATCGTTATGGCGAATCAAAAAATGCAATTCATTATCTACAACAACAGGCTCCCCTGCTCCCTTAATATGAAAAATGCAATCATCTTTTTTCGCTTCCATTTTCACTTTAGCAGTTCCGCGACCTACGGAAATTACTTTTGCTTTGCTACTTCTCTCCCTAAATCCTTCAGGGATAAATAATCCGCCTTCTGTAATTTCATCAGCCATAAATGGTTTTACTAAAACAAAATCTCTAATTGGTTTCATTGGTTGTTATTTTTAGTTATTATTATCTACGCCATCATTACTTTGATCTATAGGTCTTGATTTTTCAAATACCAATTGATTTTTAATATAATCAATAACTATTGGCATATAATCATCAGGAATTATCAATGTTGAATCTAAATCTGTTGAATCACCTCCACTAACCATTCTTAAAGTTGCTTTATATGATGTTAAAGGTATTGAACTTTTTACATAAATATTCTCACCTTCAATCCAGTAGGCTATTTTATTTTGGATAGGTCTTAATTGCTCTTGATAAGCTACCTGATTCATACTTAAAGGTATTGCTGTTTGTGAGGTTTTTTTATCTCCTACGAACTGTAATGTAGCAACACCTTCATTTCTTCCTAGTGCAACAGGTATAGACGGTAAATCAACCCTATAAGTAACATTGTCTACTGTTTCAGCATATATATCTAAATTCTTAAAAGTAGTATAAAATGAATTATTTATATAAGACACGCCATCCATTTGAATGTTGTCTGTATAATTCTTTTTAGCTGCTGCCCCAATAGCATCATTTAACCATTGATTAACCAATCCAAATGTGATATTAGAATCATCAGACGGCTGCCCGTTATATATTTGCCTTAATACTCTTTCTATTAATTGATACCTAGTCATTATTGTCCAGTTTGGTTTATTTGATTAGCATACTGCATTACTGCACCATCCTGTAGATTTAATCCAACTAATTTCAACGCTCTTGTAATAATTTCAAGAATATCTATCTCTGCCCAAACAGGCTGAACGCTTGTGCCAGCATTATAAACAGGTCTGCCACTTACAGTTGTATATCCCCATACAATATCCGGTGCAGATTTTACATAAGACAAAACAGCCGTACCTAATGTTTTAGGATAAAACTGAAATTGATCGTTTTCTAACAAGTATATTGGATTATCCGCAATTGGATCAATTTGACTGCTATAATAAGAATACAATTTATCTTGAGAAACAAATTTTATTCTATGCAATCCATCAGACTTCCACATAGCATCAACTTGTAAAAAATCTGCCGGTGCTGGAGCAACTCCGGTTCCGCTATTTATAGTCAAAGTAGATTCTGTAATCAAAGGAGTTAACCTTTGTCTAGTGTTTTCATTTTGACTATAATTAATTCTAGCTTGAGGCCTTCCGTATTGATATTGCTGAAATTCACCCAATAAATAATCTTGATATGAAATCTGCGCTTGATTTATAGTCAGATTAAACTCCGATGGAGTCAAATAGCCATTCTGCGCTTTATTAACCGCATATTGGCAAATACGATACATATCATTAACATTCATTGAAATAAGTTATACAACAAATATACGAAAAACTAATAAAAAAGCCCCGTAATTTTTAGGCTACGGGGGCTTCTTTTATTAAGGGGGATAGTATTAAACTAGCTTTTTTAATTGCTCTAAAAATGCCTTACTTTCATCTTGAGGGAACATTGCAAAATCAACCAAGTAATTCTGTGGTTTTTTATCTGAAGGTATCTTACAAATAAAACCACCGTCACCTGACCAATAAGCTGAACCTTTCTTAGTAGTAGTGTCTATTTTATTGTCAATCAATGCCTTTTTAACAATGAAAGCAATTTCAACCTCTTTAGAACCAGCGCTTTGCATAAACTTATTAGGTTGCGCTTCAGCGTAAAGCTCATAGTCATTTCTTAATGCTTCTAGTGATTTAGGCATACCTAATTCATCTACAAATGAAATTCCAAGATAATTACAGTGCTTACGCATATCTTCGTCAGAAGCTAATGAAGCGTATTTAATAGCTTCAACTTTAGCAACTCTCTTAGCGCGTTCAAGCTCCGCTGTTCTTTGAGGATTCCATTGGAAAAATGTAACTTTTCTTGTACCTTTTCTATTAGGATTATCAAGATTTGCATTACAAAGACTTAGAAATTCAAGAGCCTCTACATCATATTCTGCTACTCTTAAAACCCTTCTGTCAAAAATAAGACTTCTTCTGTTTTGCTCAACAAATGACTTTTCTAGCCCTTTTTGATCTTCTACCCAAATACTAGGGTAACCTCTCAAAAGTCTAATTCTCTCCATTCTACCTTTCTTTTCATTCCAAACATCATCAATACCTTCCATATGGTATTTACCATTTTTCTTAGTATCTGATAATTTGAAAATTTTAAAAGTATTACCGGTAGCTACGGGAGCATCATTAAGCGCTGCTGTAGATTCTTCGTATTGTCTTGATTGTACTGCTTCACTTTGTTGTGAAAAATTGGCTTCTTGTATGCCAACTGCCTTTAAACGAGCCATAAAATGGTTTTTATATGTTTAAAATAGGTAGCGGCAATCAATAAAGTTGCCGCTACCCGATTAATTAAAGGTAATTAATTATTAGTTACCTTGAAGAATGATAAACTGATTTGCTGCACAAACGCGAGTACCACGATAAGTGATCATTGCGATTTGATTAGTCATTGTACCATCTGTAGGATTAGGAGATCCACCACCAAATTGCCATACACGAATACCGTTACCAACAGTACCACCCACAGGAGGTTGTTGATACATAATAGTAATGTTCTTGTAAGCTTGAGCAGTTTTTGCATCCTTAGTTTCACCCATTGGATAGATTAAACCAAAATTACGGAAGTAATCTACGTTAGGAGTTAAACCAGTTGTAACCTCACTGTTGAATTGAGAGTACTTCTTAACAGATAATAAGTAACCGTCAATGAAGATTTCTTGGAAGCCATAAGCAACAGAAGCTTCTTTTGACTTTTCGCCTTGACCATAAACGAAAGCACCAGCAGGGTATGCAGCGAAGATACCGTCACTGAAGTCTTGTCTTTGGAAGATATCACACAACCAAGCAGATTGCTTAGCGCAACCATTAACGTCCATGATACGAGTAATTTCATGAAGTTTAGCAATATCAAGAGTACCCGGAGTGTAACCAACAGTTTCACCATCAGCAACTACTTTAGGGATGATACCAACAGAACCTTGAGAATTAGAATCAATAGCGTTATTGTTTTGTAAGTTACCACGCATTAATTTAGCTTCTACGTTGTTTTTGAAACGTACAAGTGTTTTGTACATACCTTTGTATGTAAATGCGGTAGCACCATTTGCAGCCATATCAGGAGATACAGGGAACTCATAATATGTTTCAGCCATTTGTGCTAAGTCGGTATTGCTCCAACCATCACGAATTTCTGTTACATAGTTATCATATCTTTGATCCAATTGGATTAAAGGATTGATTTGAGTTGAAGCTTCACCAGCATCAGCGTCACCGCCAAATAATAAAACCTCACCAGCAAGTAATGAGTTAACACCAGCTGAAGCAAAACGCTGACTAGTTTGCTTAGGGGCAACTTCAAATGTAAAAGCATAAGGAGTTGTATCATCAATTGAGATAATAACACCCTCTACGTTTGAAGAAGCAACACGCAATGTTTCTTTTAATCTAAGTGGAGATTGAGTACCATTGTTATAGTACGCTTCTTGACCAAGAGTTAAAGTTAAAGTTGAGCCAACACCTGCTGCTACAGTTGATTCGTTTGTAATACCCGGCATTAATTTACCGCGGTTTTCAAACCAGAAGTAGTTTAAGTTTTTAACTTCTTCCATGCCGCTATGAGCTGCTAACCACCAAGTAAAATCTTCGTTACCGTACTTTTGAGTGTACTGCTTGTAGTACTGTGGGGTTAATAATTGTAAGTCAACCATCAGTTGACGATTCTGTGACTGGAGCGATATTGCACCCGGTTGCAGAATATTAGAGGTAGGTATTCCTGCCATAATATTTAGTTTTTAATCTTAACACCTTCTCCAAGGGCAAAATTTAAGTTACGAACTAAAAGCCCAGTTAGCCAATTGCTCCTGAATAGAAGCATTTGGATTAAGGCTTGGAGCCGTTCCTTGCGGAGTGGGGTTTTGGTTAAGGCTAATGTTACCACTTTTCTTTAAATGAGCGAGCAATCTTTGAGATGCTGCTTCATTTGCTACCTTTTGCAAAATTCTAGGCAAATTTTCAAGAACATACTTGTCGGCCATTATTTGTCTTACATTTGGTTTTCCTTCTTCGTTAAACCATCTGTCCTCTAAATAAGCTTCGCCGTCAAAATCTGACAGTTCTTGCTTCAATGCGAATTTCTCATCTTCTGCTATGTTAAATGAAATCGGTATTTCAACATCATTGTCTTTAACCGAAACATTAAACCCATTAAAAGATTGAAATTCAGAATCCAGCGTTCTTTCATAAACAGACCTAGCTTGTTGCAAATATTCAAATTCCTCTTGATATTGCGCCTCCCTACCGGCCTCATTATAAATATCTGGTAGTTTTATTTCACTTTTTAACTTCGCTATTTCAGGTCTAAGCACTTTTGCTTCAATCATCAGACGTTTCTCTGTGTAATCAGCTTGTGCCTGCCATGTCTTTAACTTTTCAGCATAATCATCATCAGTTTCATCATAACCTTGTTCGGGTTTCAAAGGTACGAAAAATTGATCATAAAATAAAAGATCAACTTCATCTGCACTTAAATCCTTAAACTTGTTTTGAATATTTGTTTTTACAATTTCAGCAGCGATTTCTGTTGTTAATTCAGAACTAGTTAATTTATCAAGTTTTTTTTGTTCGTTTAAAATTTGATAAACTTCATCAGTTTTGCCTTCTCTAATTGCATCAAACAATGTTCTACTAACATCATCAGAAAAATCAAAACTAGGAGATTGCTCTCTTTCTTCAATTAATCTAATAAATTCTTCTTCGGCTTCATCTACTGTATCAAATCCAAATCTTTCTTTTATAAAAGAATCTGGATTAAAAGTAGAATAATCAGCCTGTTGTGTTTGTTGATTATCACTAACAATTGAATCCGGAGATGTGTTAGGTGAATTATCAACGATTTGTTGATCATTTGCAGTAGGGGCTACTTCTACTTGCGGTTGCGCTTGTGGAGCAACATCTTCATCCGAAAACGGATTGTAACCTTCTGCCAGCTTTATTGGAGCTGACATGTCTTGATTTTCTAGCATAAATGCTTATTTTGTTTTTCGTTATTAATCTATAACTATAGAGCCATCTACATCAATTGTAATGGCATATTTAACACCAGTATTTGTTAGCAACTGAACACCATACCAATCGGAACCGTTTCCGTATACTGGTTGTATTAAGTCACTTTCAGTATATAGAATACTAGCGCCGCTCAAAGTTGCGGTAGTTGCATAAACTATTCTGGTTCCTTGTAAAACTCCAACATTATAAGCTTCCCCAGCTGTTGGATATGTATTTTTAGATAAAATATATGCTACTGAATTTGCCATTTTATTTTTATTTTTATTTAATTATTATGGGGCAGTCGTTGTTGTTGTAGTAGGTGCTGCCGTTGTTGTTGTTGTTGTTGTTGTTGAAGCAGAATTAATTAATTGCAAATACTTTCCAATAATTCCAAAAGCAACAATTCCACTACTTGCTAATGATGAAACATCTGTCTTGGTAGCTAAATTAACACCTAAAACAGAACTCCAATATAATGGAACTTCTGGAGCAGGTAATAATTGACCTGTAATAGCTCCATCGTCATTTGTTGTATTAAAAAGAATCGTAGTACCCGGATTTACCACTTGAACTACAGCTGAGTCCCAACCAGATAAATCTTGGTAAAAACTGTTATTAGCATTAAAAGAATCAGTCGCATCTACAACTGTACTAATTTTAGAACTAAATTTTTGAAGTCTTATTAAAATCTTGCTTGCTGTTGCCATTTTATTTTTTTTTATAGTTTATTTATTGTTGTATTTCCATTTGTTCTTGCATTTCAGGTTCCATTTGTTGCTCTTGAGAACCTTGCTCCATTTCCTGCTGTTGCATTTGCTCCATTTCAGCTTGTTGTTGTTGAGCCAATGCTTGCTGTTGTTGCTGATTTTGAACTGCTATCGGAACAGTTACATTCTGTAACATATTCGCAACCAATGTCTGAAGTTCTGCTGGTACAGGAATATTTGCTTTTGCAAGATCAAAAACGCCTTGTAAAATAATTTCCTTTTCTTTTGTTAAAGACCTTTGCTGTTCAATAGAGCTATCAGCTTGCATTTTTGCCTGAATACTAGCTTGTTGCGCTTCAGCATTTTGCTGAGAATTAATCATAGCCTTTTCTTGCTCTATTTTTATATATCTCTTTTGAGCTTGTCTAAAATATAATTCCCCCAGTTCTACATTTTCTTTAGCCATTCTCATTGCTTTGAATGGATCTAAATAAATAACTAATTGAGGATTAGACGCAATTGCATTATTCATCATAGCCTGTAATGTTGCTACTTGAATATCATCAGGCATCATCTTTATAGAAGCAACAAAATTCCTGTCTTTTACATCATCTTCACTTAACAAATCCCTATATCTTTTAGAACCATGAGTAACACTTTTATTAATTAAACATGCTACTTTTTTGGCTGTTTCTTCCATAACATAAATATATGCATCATACATATACTCGGTAGCGTTATTGGCAAGAACTCTTGAAGCCTCAATATTAGAAGCAGCTACTCTTGGTTGTGCAGCTTGGCTCATTAAATTAGGATCTTCACCTAACTCGTCTTTTAATACTTGATAATGGAATTGATATAACTGAATTAAAGCTTGTAATTGAGGTGAAAATCCTGTATTAGCCAACTCAGTAATAGGAACAGGAATACGATTACCTTCAGCATCTCTACCACGATAATAAAGTTTACCTGTTTGTTCCCAAATTTTTTGAACATCAATAGGCTTTACAGAATCACCTAAACCTAAATCAAGTTCTTGAAGTGCATCAACGTCAATTGCTGCACCTGCCGGAACCATCTTAGCTACAAGTTGTTGTATCTTTAATCTAGCTAAAATCATTTGCTCAATAGGTTCCTCAATTTTTTCTGGTACAGCTACGTTACGCATGTCATAAGGATCATACATATAAAAGCTGTAAGAAAACTCTGCGTTACCTATTTCTTTTGGATCTTGTGGACGAATCATGTTTTTCTTAATACCCCAATGAAGCATTGTTTGCGTTACTGGGCAATAAACTCCATGATAAATGTTCCACTTCTTTTCCTCTAAATATTCTTGATTTTCATCTAATTTTTCTGGCTTACCTTTTTTGATAATAGTACTACCATTCTTTTTTGTTTTTGTAACAGTATAGCCATCAGAATCAAGTGTACGAATTTCAAAATTTACTAAATCAATATTCCATTCATCATAAGGTCTTAACCAAGAAACATTCCAATCCTGCATCCACTTAATTTTATCCGTAAGTTGATACTCTTTTGATGATTGAGCTAACTGAAAAATTTCTTCTTCAGAAAGTATTCCTCCTGCTGCTTTACTATACCTTGCTCTTATTTCACTAATTTTCATTGAAAGGACATGCCCTCTGTAAGTAGTATCTCTAAAATCAGGAAAATCAGAATATGAATAAATTGCGTTTTCAGGTCTAATCCATTGTACATGGACTTCTCCTTCTTCGTCCATCCAAGTATATGTACACACTAATCCAACCTCTGCTGAATCATGCAACAGTCTTTGTTTTAAAACATCATTCCAACCATTAGCTTCAAAAACATTATTACAACCAATGCTATACAATATTTCTTCAGGCAAATGATTAAACTCCATTATCCATTGATCCAACTCGTCCCTATCTTCTGCAACAAACTTATCTTTCGGAATAATTTCAACACCAGATTCTTGCTGAAGTTGAGCAAGTGTTTCTTTATTTTTGTATAAAAATTCAGCTTCATCTGCTTGTCTTTGTTTAAGCATTGCAGATGCGGAATCATTAGCAGAAACTTTAATTTTTTCTTTGCGACTCATCCAAGAGCCAACTAATCTAGCAACAATAGTGTTGCCTATAATGATTGATTTCCAGTTAATATTTACGAAATTGGCTTTACCATTCATTTCCAATCGGTCCATAAACACACTCATGTCTACTTTACCGTTGGCAATTTGTCTATTTTTTCTAAATCTATTATTTCTTAACCAAAAATAAGTTTGGTTACCATAAATTGTAGAATAGATATTTTGGGCAACATTTTTACCGTATAAATAATCTTTTTTAGACGCTACATCAGTAGTAATTTGGAAGTCTTTAAGTGACTGCCCACTACTATTTGCCGAGGATATGTATAAAGGACTCTCTGCCAATTTGAATATATTTTGTGTCAAATATACTAAATATCCAGAATTTAATAAAAATTTTAATTAATTGAAAGAAGGAACGTAGCTTTTTACCAATGGTTCCCTTTTTGGAGGTTTTATAACAGGCTCCATCAAACAAACAATAAGCATCAAAAATGATACAGTGATGTCATAGTCTGTTCTGTTATTCGGATCAAATTTTTTGGCATCTTCTAATAAATTCTCAAAATCTATAGAATTAATATGAGATTCAAAGTACATAATACCAACATCCGCTTGTTTTGTTAAACTAAATGGAGTAGTAGGAAACCCCTTATGTCTTTCTGCCGTTTCTCTTTTTGCTGGATCTATTGTAGAAATAGGGTAAGAACCTAAATACCCAACTCTGCCTCTCTCCCTAAAATAAGATAAATAATCATCACTATTATGCTCGTACCACGCTTGATAACCATAATATTCAGCAGCCAAAAGCACTTGTTCGTGTAATGTTTCTTTTATATGAGGCCTACCATACAAATGCCCAATAGCCTTACCTGTACTAGATGGATCTAACAAATTGTACCTTCTGCCAATCCAAGCGGATGCTTTTGAACCATATTTTCCACCTTGACTATTACTATATCCATCTATTGCAATAGCGCCATCATCTGTCCTTCCGGGCTTTTTTGTTCTAATATCAAACACATGGCTGTTCTCTTTTCCAACAGGTGGAAATTGAGTAATAACCCAATGAAAATCTTCTTCTTTATCGTTTATATTTCTCCATTTTACAGTTTGGTCAATATCTCTGTAAAATACAATATGGCGCTTCAATACGGGATTTTCTTTTAAATAAGACTCTCTTGCGCTAATATTCATTACATTAAAAATACAGCCGTCAGCATCAGTACTAAAGGCCTCATCAATCGTTAATGGCTCTTTTCTAATACGAGCCGACAATGCTCTTGGGTTGTTTTTAACCGTTTCTCTATCTGCTTCAATTTGCAACAATGTTTTTTCTTCATCCGGAAATCCAAAATCATCAAAGTTTCTTGTTCTTTTAGCAGACATAAAAAATCTATACAAACCACTTGATGTAGCTCCATTTTGCTGTCTTTTCTCCTGATTACTTTCTTCCCATAGCAACTTAAATGCATCCTGAACTCCATCTTTTTCAGATGTAAGCTTTTCTACAGTAGTAGTATAAAGAGCTTTACCAATTATTTTACCTTCATCATCTAACAAACAATAACGTACAACCTCGTGTCTATCATATACGTTTACTTCAGTTGTTTTACCGCACTCATCCGCTACATATCTATGTAATTTTTGTCCATCATAAGCAACTGTATCAGCAGACTGATGGTCAATAACTGAACCTAATTCATCTTTATCTACATTATCCTCTGCCTTTTTACCTCTCACGTTTGTTTTCTGGAATCTCATTTCAGACTTTGGATTAACCCCCAAAGACATATCATATTCAGGTCTAAAAAACTTAGGAAGCCTTCTAAATGGATTTACAACCGTCTTAGCAAAGAACTTTTTAGCATCCGAACCGGTTTTAGATTGAATACCACCATTTGTCATTTTGGTTCTGGTGGTATATTCTGTAACAAACAAACCAGCTACGAAAGACTTACCAAAACGTCTTTTTGTAACTTCTAACATACCCATACAAAGTGGATCTTGTATGCAATAGTCCATAAAATAGAACTTCTCTAAGTCTGGCATCCTGAATTTAGGATAACCAATATCTATACTCCACCATTGCAAATACAAATAGTGCATACCAGTCAAATAAGTCGGTTTCCCATTATTCATATACCAAAAGCCATTCAATCTCCTATCCCACTCTTGCTTCTTAAAATCTTCCAACTTCTCATCATAGAACTCCGGAGCCTCATCTTTTTTCTTTTTATCATACTCGTCCCATTCTTTCATAGCATCCGCATACCAAGATGGTAGCGGTATTCTTTTCCAGTATTGCTCCGATTGAACATCCGACCTTTGATAAACGCCTCTAAACTCAACCTGCTTAGTCAATATATTAAATACATATCCTTCAGGTGGGAGATTACAATCTAACCCCTGAATGTGAATCGTGGAACCTTTTTCAATTTTTTCGTACATATTATGAGCGTTTGCCTGCTAATTCACCAATCTCATCAGCAACACTTTCTGGTGAAAATGGTCTTTTATTTACTACAATTGCCTCTTTTTTAGCCTCTTTACTTTCTTGATTAATACCAGCGGATATTTCCAATGCCCTAATAGACTCAGTAATTGTACCAGCTTCAGACCAAAGTTTCTGCAATCTTTCAAAAGATTTGTCTTTAGGATCAATTAATTCAATATCCAATAAATTAATCCTATTCAATAACTCAGCCATTTCATTTGCCTTCCTTTGCAAACTGTAATAAAGCTTAATTGCACCATCTTGTTCATAATAAGCTAGTTTACCCATTAAATAGGCATTTGATTTTTCTAACTCTTTTATTTTTTGCTCTAATTCAGACATATTACGTCAGGGGTTGTTATTACTAATCTTGATGCATCAGAAATTCCATATCCAATTAAAACTTCATTATTAATTACTCTTGATGTTAAATTATGATCAATAGCAATTACCTCATTTCTTTCATGTCCTTCTGGATAATATCTTAATCTAATTATTCTTCCTTCAGTACCATCATCATTTTGATAAATAATCTCATAATCACTTGATATTAATGTAGTTACAACTTTACCAGTTAATTCTCCGCTTGTAACATATATTTTATTCTTAATCAAAGTAGGCGGTATGCCTTCTAAAAATCCATTGTACGGCTCAAAAACTCTTAATCCTGTAACAAAATTATTAAGTGGCTGCCAAGATTCATTCTGACTATTCCTCCATAAAAAACATTCTTCAATAGGTATTGAAAAATACTGAATATCAGAAGATGCTTCAGCTGTTGGCCTTAAATAGTTAAAAAGTTTGTATGTGTCATGTGTAGCATTATGGTGTATCAATATATCAGCACCTTCTGGGATGTCTTTAGCTGCTACAACTGTTGCATTTACTGGTTTTACATAACGCATATTAAAGTTATCATAAACCCTTTCTAACTTAATTTTAGTACCATCTTTAAAAGTATGGCTGTTTTTACTTTCTAAATCAACTTTAATAATAACTCTATTTGACGGAGCGATTAATTTCATATTTAATTAATTTAATTCAAAGGTAGTGATTTTATTAACTTAATCAATTTTTAATTGCATAAAATGCATTATATTTGTATTGCCCAAAAAAAATTCATAACAATAAAAACAATTTAAAAAATGGCAAATCATTTATCAGTTTATGTTTATCGTAGAAATCAATACGATTTAACAAATCCTAACGGTACTCCTGCAACTAGCGGTGTTTTATTTTCTTTACCAACAGCCGACTTACAGGTTCAACCATCTACAGTTGTAGCAAATGGTGTACAGATGAACTCTTTAATTCTCATCTACCCTAGTGGTTTAAATCAACCAGCTGAAAAATTATACAGCAATGCAACTGTTGCTGGATTAATTGCAGCTATTAACGGTAGTGGTATTGCTACAACAACTACAACAACATCTACCACAACAACAACCACAGCCGCTCCAACCACAACAACTACTACAGCAGCTTAATCAAAACAATTAAAAAACAAATAAAAACATTATAAAATGGCACAAATAGTATCAATAACCGCATATCGCAGAAATCAATACGATTTATTAAACCCTAACGGAACTCCAGCAACTTCTGGTATTGCATACGGATTCCCAGTTGAAGGATTTGTAGCTTACCCAGCTCCTTCTGGAACAGTAGCAAACGGGGTAACTATGAACTCAATAGTTGAAGTAGCACCTACTGGCTTAAATCAAGTACCAGTATTGTTTTATACAACTTCTACTGTAGCACAAATTAATTCAGCTGCAAACGCTTAAATAAATTAGGCCCCTATTTTTTAGGGGCTTTTTTATTTTCTTTATATACTGTTTTTAGATTTTTGTAGATTCTTTCTGCATCATCAATAGTTTTGCCTGAACCGGCAGCTAAAGCAACAGATAATCTTCTTAGTTTTTTGGCGGCTTTGTTATTCATAGTTAGTATTGATTTACAAAAATTGGTGTTTGTTCTCCAACGTAAGCATTGAAGCAATTATATTCTAAAAATTCCCAAGCATCTTCTTCTGTCATTTCGGTATCCATGTTCAATAATAAATCAACCATAATTTCTTTAGAATATACGAGCTGACCATTATCGGTTAATCCAATAATAGCTTTATCATAACCGTCTGTGCTTCCATCAAACCCATCAGGTTTTAATGCCAAACATTCTTCGGCCATTTGTAAAATTAATTCCAAATCCATATTTTAATTTTTATCTCCCCTGACCTCTGTATTCTTTAGGCTTGGGAGAGTGTTTGTTATAAGTTTTTTTTGCATTTCCTGTCTTTCTTTTACCAAATGTAATTTTTCTAGGATCTGATTTGATTTTCGCCATTTTGTTCTTTTTTAAGAATTAATTGGTACGAATATAAACCATTTTTTTCATATCTTTTATTCAAGGAATGGCCCCCAAACTTTTCTTTCCTAAAATCCCTTAACCCAGCAGATACTGAAGCTTCAGGAATACCGGTAAAATGAGATATTTCCCCAAGAGTCCTATAAACAGAGTCTTTCATTAACTCTTTTAGCTTATAATGGTTATTTGCTAATCTTTGGTAATCTCTTTCTTTTACATAATCAGCACCATCAAATTGTAATTCTTGTTGCATAATACTATTTATTTTTAAAATAATCTAAGTCAATACTTCCGCCGTCCATCTTATTTGGGTAGACGATAATGTCGGTGTCGTAAAAGTTCCGCACAATACCACTGTCGTGTAATACGACTTTCCAAACAGTGTTGACTTCGCTTCCGTAATCAATCCATGCAATTGCTTTTCCTTTTCCGAGTGGGGTATGGACATCTATTATATTTTTTAGTTCATGAATATACATTAAAATGGAGCCTCCTCTTGTTTACCTGAAAGTAATTGAAGGCTTGATACTCTTGCGTGCAATTGAGCAATAGTTTCATTTGTACTATTATTCAAATAAGTTTTAGCTTCTGGTTTACCTTCCATATAAATCAATGTACCTTTTTTTAGATAGCTTGCGACATTAATTTTTTCGGTCCAATATGCACAAGAAACCCAAGTTGTCTTGTCAACTTCTTGACCATCTTGTTTTTTAAATTTTTCACTGTAAGCCATTGAAAAATTAATCACCGTCTTACCATTCACATTGTTTACAATTGCATCTTGTCCTAATCTTCCGATTACTGAAATTCTAATCATTGTTTTGTTTTTTATAGTTATTAAAATATTACTTCTTCTCCGTTTTCATCTTTGTATGGAAGCCAAGCCTGACTTGCTTCTTTTCGTTTCCAAAAATCATAACTTTTTTTACTTAACATGTCTTGTATAAAATCTTTTCCTTCAATAAAAAATCTTCTTCTATCCCACAAATATTCAACAAGAACAAATCCCTTTCTCCCAACACTTTTCTTTTTTATTTTTTTAGAATGAAATTCTGCTAATGGATTATTTGGATCTGTTTGTGCAAATGGTCTATGATAAACGGTTATATTATCCATTTTATTATTCCACATTGCGCCATCTGCTACATCAAAAACATCTGGACATTTGTAGTTACCTAACCTATCTCTTTCCATCAATTTAGGATGCGCCACAATCCAAAAATATATATCATTCTTTTTTGCAAATCTTGAGAAATCTGATAGCAATGTTTCAAGATACTTATCTGTTCTTCCACCAAAACCTTTGTAATCATTTGTCATTTGGTTAAACGGATCAATACAACAAAAGTCAACCTTTTCTTGAACAATCAACTCAAGAAACTTCTCTTTGATATACTGAGGGGTAGGAGAAAGCATTTCTGCACTTATGTAAAAAATATGCTTTGATATAAAATCATAAGCAGCTTCGTATACTTCATTTGATGGTCTATTTGGATTAAATGGAGTACACTCACATCCTAATAACATCTCTACATAGTCATGAAAATATTCTTCAGCAGGAGTATCTTCTGGTGAAAATGTAGCCACTTTTTCTCCGTACATTATAATTCTTGATAAAATCTGTGATTTCTGCCAAGCAGTTTTTCCGTAGTTACCAATACCAGTCAAAAGGGTAATTTCCCCTCTTTTTGGTTTAAATAAATAATCAAGTTCTGGCACACCAATACCCATTATCTTCTCAAAACCTCTCTCGTTTATTGACAAAGCCCTATCCTTTACATCAATACCATACACAACATCTTCAATCCTGTAATTTTCACCATTTTCTTCTGTAAATTCCTTCTTTACATCAATCTCATAATTAGTTGTTTTATTAACAAGCTTCTCTTTCTGTATGGAAGCTGTTCCAAAATTGCCTCTATTTGCCCTATATCCGCTCTTTACGGCACTTTTCATCTCTGACATAGTAAAGTCATTGCTTACGGTGTATTCTGCCGAAATAAGGCCTAATGCGGCGTTTTCTTCTATACCGAATCTACAACAAGCCGAAGCTAACTTAAAAATGTAAGTATTTCTCTCGCCAGTGATAAATGCATCATTTTTGTTTGTAAGCCATTTTAATATTCTACGAAAGTTTTCGGAATCATCTAAATTCTGGGTTTCAGAAACAATGATTTTTTCAATTTTCTTAGCTTTTGTAAATACAGTAGCCTTTTCGTTTATGTAAATATCAGCGTCAAAACTCTCATAACAAACCCTACTTACGTTAATTCCACTCCTATCAATTTCAGGGAAAACCTCTTGTAGTGATTGGAAATGTTCTCTATGCTTTGATCCGTCTGCTATTTTAACCAATGCTTTTAGGCCATTACCAGATGGACTAACCCAACATGCGTAAACAAAATCATTAGAAATAATTTCAGTTTGCTTATCCCTTAAATCAGAAATATCGTCAAAGTCAAGAACAATAAATCCGCTATGCTCAATAAGTTGCTCATCTTTTCTATCTGATCCAAACTTTCCACTGAAACATACTGAAGGTAGATTTAATTTAATTTTATTAGCCTTTTCCTTATCAAGAGTATTTCTAATTTCAGTAACCAATTCTTTACTTGAACCAGTTTTAATCCTTTCTAAAGCTTTTTCAATAGTTATAAAATGCGGTTCCTTGCTAAAAATGTTTTTAAAAATAGTAGCTATCATCGTATTAATTTAAAGTTTTTCCTAATTCCTGTTGTCTTTTCTTGTAAGCTTCAAAATCTCCATTTTTGTAAATCTGTGTTTTTGGTACATCAGAACCAATCAATTCATCATTCCAAGAACTATTGTTAAAGAAAGTCTGAGGATCCTTCCTAAATTTCTTTTCTGGCTGAATCATTTTATACTTTGGGATATAGTTAATAATTAAACTTCTATCATCATCTTTCAATGATGCCCATTTCTTTTTTAACTTTTCCTTATCACCAACTTTCTTATCATATAAATCCCAAAAAATATCAAACGATATATTTATTTCTTTTATTTCCTTTCCTTTTATTTCCTTTCCTTTCCTTTCCTTTTTAGCATTGCTATCGGATTGCGTTTGCATTGCGTTCGCATTTTCCCATCTGTAACTAGCTGATTTTCTTGCTTTTGCACTTTTATCATTTCTTTGTTCCAGCCTTTCTTGAACAGAATTACTGCCAAAATAATCACCATTAAAAATGAATAAATCAAAATCATTTACTACGCTCGCTACAAGGTCGCTATCCGATCTTAAGTCATACGCAATGCCTTCGTAATCCGTTCGCAATGCGTTCGCATTATTGTATAAATCTTCTACTATTGACCAAAAAACACCATACCCCTGCATACCATGTTTCCTAATCAACCTTTTTATCTTCTCATCATTACGAGCGTTATAGTCGTGTGAGAAGTAGAATGTATCTTTTGGCATTTTAAAATCTTAATCGTTTATTAAATCGGTTTTCAAAGCTTCATTTATGCGTGCAATCTCACTATCTGTAAATAGTAATTTACCCTGCATTTTGCGCGATAATTCCGATTCTGGTATCTTGGCATTTAATGAAAGCCAACGCTGAGTGCGACCATCCATTGCTTCTTTAATTTTTTCGTGAAGCTTTAGTGTTTTTATTTCTTCCATAAATTTTATTGTTGAACAGCAAAAATAGTATTAATTTTTAAATTCCCAAATATTTTTAATTTTTTTTAAAAATAATTTTGTGGTTTAATTAATTTAATTAAATTTGCATAAATAAAACAAAAAATAACATGAAGTCATATCTAATATCCTTTTTAATATCTTTTTTATTTGCTACGCCAATATCAATATTATGGGTATATCTAATAACCAAACAAAAAGAATATAACGAGCAGCAAAAAAAAGATAATGGAGAATAGTCAATTAATATACGATTTAGCTAAAAAACTTGATTTAATAATAGAAGTAACTAAAGATGGTAAATATGCTGGTAAATATAAATTCATAAATAATAAACTACATAAACTAAAAGAAGATGAGAAACTCAACGATAATAGTAAAGAAAAAAAAATGTATTAGATGCGGAAATATTGATTACCATTTTTCAAAAAAGATGTGTAAACAATGCGCTACAATTGAATCTACACAAAAAAGAATAGAAGAATTTGAAGATGATGGAGAAAGTTTTCAAAATTTAATTTCAGATTTAGATCATGTATTTAGCCAATACATAAGATGTAAATATGCGGATAAGGATGGTATGGTAGAATGTTATACTTCTGGTAAAAAGATGAGATGGCAGGAAATACAATGCGGACACTTTATTCCTAGAGCAAATCTTGGTACTAGATGGTTAGAAGCTAATTGTAGACCACAATCTATGGAAGAAAATTACTTTAAGATGGGTAATTTAGAAGAATTTGAATATAAGCTTGATGAAGAAAATAATGGCGTGGTAGAGTATTTGAGAGAATTAGCAAGACAAGTTACTAAGCCTACAAAAGAGGAATTAAAATCTTTAATTATTGAGTATAGATCAAAGCTGAACCTAATAAAGAAGAAGTTTAATTAAATTTATTTTTTTAATTAAATTAATTAAATTAATTTTGTACTCAAATATTAAAAACACATAAAATGGCAAGAAACATTAGTCCAGATTCGGTATCAAGCAAGGTATCAGAACTGCAAGTAGGAGAAAGTTTACTATTAGAAAACCCATATACATCTGTAATGGTTATGGTTTCTAATCTCAAAAGAAAAGAAGAACACAAAAACAAAGTATTTAAGATTAAAGCAAACGATAAAGAAACCAATGTAACTAGAATAAAATAAGTATTATGCACATACAAACCATCAACTACACCAGAACATTTAATTTAGGTAATTACTCATCAGAAAAAATAGGAGTTGAGTTTGCACTGAATCCGGGAGAATCAGCAGACAAGGCTCTTGATAACGCAAGACAACTGGTTGAAGAATACCATAAAAAAAGTGTTAAACAAATTGAAGAATCTGCAATTTATTTTGAACAAGATGAAACAATTAATGAAAAAGTAATACCAACACAGTCAAAAAAGACGTTAACAGAAAGAACAAAAGAGTTTATTAATTCTTGTACAACAAAACAGGAATTAAAAGCTTGGGAACTAATGTGTAAAAACAATTCTGAATTGCTGGAATATTATAATAACAAACTAAATAGCCTTTAATTATGAAATGGAATGAAACACTTATTAGATCAAGCTCTGTTGGTTATTTAATGACTGAGCCGGTAACTAAAGCTGACAAAGAAGCTGGTGTATTATCAAAAACTGCACAAAAACATTTAATTGAAGTTTATATTGCTGAAAAATATGGCAGAAAACGAGATATACAAACAAAGCAAATGAAGAAAGGAGTTGAAGTTGAAGATGATTCAATTGAACTTTTAAATAGTTTTTGGGGAGTGGATTATAGTAAAAATGAACATAGATTTACTAATGATTACATATCAGGGCATCCAGATATAATTACTGTTAATCCAAATAAAGTTATTGATATTAAATCAAGCTATGACCTTTGGACATTTTTAGGAAATATTCCAGATAAGCTTGATAACTTGTATTACTGGCAGCTTCAATCTTATATGTGGCTTACAAGTGCTATTAGTGGACATATTGCATATTGTCTTGTAAATACACCATTTAACATTGTTGAGCAAGAGAAAAGATACTTGCTTAATAAGATGAATGTTATTTCAGAAGAAAGCCCAGAATATGTAAAAGAGTCAATGAAACTTGAGTTTAATATGACATTTGATGATATTGCAGTTCCAGAAAGAATATTAATATTTAATGTGGAAAGGAATGAAGATGATATTCTAAAGATCCAGCACAAAGTAGAAAAAGCAAGAGAATTTTTATTTGAACTTGAAAACAAACATTTAAATTTCAATAAATGACCGGAGCTAATATCATAAGTGCAATCCAAAATCTAAAAATGGCCCAAGAGCAATTAGAAGATTTTTGCAGGCAGTTCCCCAACTCACAGGGAGAAAGGATATTTAAAAATTATAGTAAAAAGATAGATTGGATTTTTAATGATATTGTAACCCACCCGTTTCTTACAACTGAAGTTAGGATTGGAATTAAAAACGAAAAACAAAGTGATGTTTGTGCGGTTCCTGCTATTGTTGAAAAGATAGCTTTGTTAAATCCAAACCAAAGAGAAATTATAGAATCTACAATAGATGCTATCT
>Ga0181358_1000039_pt1 | contig 50107 bp, 32 predicted proteins | sample Fa13VDMM110SD_FD_130096 | JGI IMG/M metagenome (GOLD analysis project Ga0181358, IMG submission 130096) | Freshwater viral communities from Lake Michigan, USA - Fa13.VD.MM110.S.D | ecosystem: Environmental > Aquatic > Freshwater > Lake | place: USA: Michigan | collected 2013-09-24 | reverse complement strand
TCTGTTGACCAATTAAAAGAATATCTTCCCAAGAATGTAGATCTCGACGTTAATCGTGATTTAATGGGAGTAGCTTTTGATGCTTTCGTTGTTAACCGTGGTAATAAGAATGGACATATTATCAGCACAGACGTTGCTATGACGATGGTTGAAAATTTTATTAACAAGCCTTTTAATATTGAACATAATCGTAAAGTTGTAGTTGGCGTTTGTACTGGATATGGATTTAGTGAGTTTGGTAGTAGTAAGCCATTAACGCTTGAAGAAGTTAAGGCGATGAAAGGCCCTTTCAATGTTGTTCTATCTGGTTACGTATGGAAAATTGTAAATCCAGAATTTGCCTCTGAACTTATAGAGAGTAGCGATCCATCTTCGAATAAATATCTTTCTGTTAGTGCAAGTTGGGAACTTGGATTTAATGAATTTAATGTTGCTAAAGGTAATAAAAATTTAGCAGATGCAACGATTGTAGAAAAAGAAGAAGAGATCATAGAATTAAAAGATCGTCTTAAAGTATTCGGCGGAAATGGATATACTGAAGATGGCGAAATGGTTTTTTTAAATCTTCAAGGTAGCGTTCTTCCTCTTGGCATTGGTTTTACCAATACTCCAGCTGCTGAAGTTAGTGGCATTGTTATTTCTTACGATAAGCCTGAGATGGTAAAAACCGTAAAATCTGAAGAAGAAAATTATATGTGTGCTAAGTGCGGATATAAGGGAATGGAAGCTGACGTATGCCCAGAATGTGGTTCCGAAAATTACGAAGAAATGGACGAAGATGAAATGGAAGAAAACAATGAAGCCAACTCCTCTGAAATTAAAATGAATAAAAAAAGTGTCCAAAAACAAAATAATAATGTAAAAAATATTATGCAACTAAAAAGTATTGATGATATTACGGAAGATTCCATTAAGGAAATAGCTGCAAGTCATGTTCGTGAGTTTATTTCGAATAAGATTGCTGAGTTAGCAACTGAATGGAAATCTAAAGTCGAAGAAAAAGAAACAGCACTTAAAGCAGCAGAAGACAAAATCTCTGCATTGAAAACCGACCTCGAGTCGATCAAAGCTGATAGTGATAAAGTCAAAGAAGAATTTACAAAGATTCAAGAAGATCTCAAAGCCAAAGAAATTGAAGCCAGTTTCCAACGCAGAATGAGCTTGCTTGACGAAGAGTTTGACTTGACTGATGAAGATCGTAGTATCATCGCTGAAGATTTAAACGCCATTGAGAATGATGAACAATTCGAAAAATGGTACAAGAAGTTCTCTACATTCGCCGCTGCTAAAAAGAAGTCGGCAAAGAAATTCGTACTCTTCAAAAAAGAGGGCGAAGAAAAAGACGACAAAGAAATGAAGGAAGAAAAAGCTTCCGAAGTTGTCGCCAACGAAGAAAAAACTGTAGAAGAAGTAATTTCGAGTGCAGAGGTAACGGAAGAAGTCCTTCCGAACGCGTCCTCTCCTCAAGAAGCTTCATTGGTCGAAAAGATCAGTGCAGCTTTCAACAAAAATAGCGTAAAAATAAATAAATAAAAGAAAGAAAAAATATTATGGCAAATTTAAAACCATTCAGAGATTATGATGAGCATGATGTTATTAACCTTTTTGCAGTTAATGCTGATAGTGCCAATAAAGGTTCTGTCGTTACAGCTAACGGCAACGGAGTTAATTTCAAAGACGCTACATCTTTAGACAACCTCTCGCCCTTTGGGAATACTCTTTCAGCACAATTCAACGTTCCTTGGACCGTTAGCCTAGCCGCTTCTGGCGCAGCTAAAGGTGCAATCGTTGGTTTGTTGCTCAAAGACGTTCGCAAATTCGACGAGAACGGTGAACAATTAATTTTCAACCCACGCAAGGCAGCTGAGATGGATGTCATCATCAGCGGTCAAGCAGCACCTATTCTTACGAAGGGTCTTGTACTTGTTAGCGGTATTGTTGGCGACCCAGGTTTTGGTAGCGGCGCAGCCGTTTCTAACGCTGGCGGCGGAGACCTTAAAGTAGTAACTTATGCAAGTGGAACAGTTGGTAGATTCCTCGGACCTAAAAACGACGAAGGGTATGCCTTACTTAAGATAGAACTCTAATCAATAAGAAAGAAATTATAAAATTATGAAAATTCAATTCGAAAAAAATCCCGAGCAGATCGAGCTTATCAAGGCTCTTGCTTCGGAAAACAAAACTGTAGCTATGGAAGCCCAAGAGGCTTTCGCAGCTTTCATCAGCGATGTTGTTCAGCAAGTTCTTTTACAGGCTGGTACTGCAAGCATGATTTATCGTGACGTAGAATTTGACGAAGACGATTCCCCATCGATTCCTCTCGACTTATACTATGGTCTTAATGAAGGTCACATCAGCGTTTGGTCGCAAACGGTTGGTGGCGGTCTCCCAACAAACTTTGTTCAGGGTATGCAGGAGATGAAGGTTAACACCTATCGTCTTGACAGTGCTATCTCGATGGACAAGCGTTATGTTCGTAGAGCACGTCTCGACGTTGTTGCCGCTGGTTTAGAGCGTATGGCCAATGAAATTCTTGTTAAGCAAGAACGTAATGCTTGGGCCGTTATTCTCAAACTCTTGGCAGAAGCCTCGACAAATGGTACTCAGCACGTTCGCCGTGTTGGTACTACGAATACCTTCCAACTCGACGACATGAACAAGTTGTTCACTTTAGTTCGTAGACTCAACGCTGCTTACACTGGCGGTACCCCACAAGCTCTTCAGAGCCGTGGTTTAACCGACATCTTCGTAAGCCCAGAAGTCAAGGAACAAATTCGTGCATTTGCTTATCAGCCAATGAACACCCGTTCCGGTGCTGTTCTTACAAATGGTGCTACTGCAGTTCCCCTTCCTGATAGCGTTCGTGAAGAAATCTATCGTGCCGCTGGTACGAACGAAATCTTCGGCGTAACAGTCCATGAACTTCTTGAGCTTGGTACAAGTCGCAAGTACAATGACTTGTTCGATACATTCCGTACTACCGACATTGGAGGTTCTGCATTCGTATCTGCTGATGATGAATTAATCGTTGGTATTGATGCAAGCCGTAACGCTTTCTTGCGCCCAGTCGCAATCCAAAGCGAAACGCGCGGTCAAGTCAGGGTTCTCCCTGACGACCAATTCTTGGCTCGTAGCCAAAAAGTTGGTTTCTACAGTTATGTAGAAGAAGGCCGTGTAGCGGTTGACGCTCGCGCAGCTGTTGGTTTAGTTGTCTAATTAAACTAGTAGTTTAAAAAATTAAGGGTCGCCCGTAAGGGCGGCCCTTTTTTTATAAAAAATTAGATTATTATTATATTTAAAGTAATAATATATAAGATGAACACAAAACCAGAAAAGAAACGGGGTCGCCCCTCAAAGAAAAACATGCTACAAATCCACGGAAAAGAAGAGGCTAGTGTCAAAAAACAACCATCTTCTTTAGATGAGATTCTAGGGGAAACTCTGTCCATTTATACCGCGAAAAGTTCAGAAGATTATCGTGGCCAATTGGCTGAAATGAATATGACGGATCTTCAAACCCACGCTTATAAAGTTGGACTAGTTCCAACTCCCGATAGGAAAGTATTAACTGACCGTTTGTCAAAAGAGTTTGTAAAGTGGCACTCTAGATATGGTACTAATGTGGCTACTGGTCAAGTTCAAACTGTAGCGGACCTTGATGCTAAAGCACAAAAGATCTTAAGAGAAGGTGCTTAATTTTTTGTGTAAAATAGTATGTGACTACTCAATCGTATACATTAACATACTTTATAAATAATATTTATAATGAATTAGGAGAGCCTGTTGATTACTCTCCTCAAAAAATCACTTCTTGGACTTTAGATAACGCCAATTTAGGTAAATTAAATAATTTAATTGGTACGTATTTTTCTGGCGTGGCCTACACTAACGATTGTGGTAATGTCACTGGATATGGAATAGAACCGGGAATTAGAAATGATCAACTTGCCGTTTATAAGATGCTATTTGATTATGAGTATTTTAGAAATGAAGCTCGAAATGTGGCAAAAAGTTCTGCAACTATGGGGAGCGATTGGACTAACCTCAGAGAAGGTGACAGTTCGATTACCAAAATTAATAAAAATGAAATTTCAAAAAATTTCCGAACCCTTTCTAGAGACGCAAAAGAAGATTTAGACAAAGCCGTTAAAATGTATCTTAAGTATAACGCAATTCCAGATCAAATTGCTGGAGATGATACAGAAGGAGTTAGTTATTATATAATTCAAGAATATCAAAGAACACTAAATTAATATGGCAAGCCTTGTTTCAAATTCTGAAAAATTATTGTTGAGTAGTGAATTTAACAATCTTCACGATACTTTTTCTAGACTAGTAACAGTCTATAAAACTCCAGAAAGAGTTATCATTTCTAGCGATAATAATTATAATTTTTTATATAATGATCAGGAAGCTATCGAAGTTGCATATATTCCAATAAGCGCACAATTCGAATGTCGTATTCAGTGGCAAGATCCATCAAAAATTATGGGATGGCCAGAAATCCGTGAAGAAGTTCGTGGAAACTTCTGTAGAATAAAGGCTAAAAAAGATTTTGTAGATTTTATAAGTGACGCTGAGAAAATTGAAATTGATACTCGGCCAGTTCAATCTATAGGCTCAAGCCGTCCACACGGTTTATTTAACGTGGATTTTTACACATTATTTTTTAAGGAGAGTGAATAATGGCTGGTACAATAAATAAAAAGCTTATACAAAAAGAAATTTTTAACAATCGCGCTGTAAAAAAAATGGTGCTCGATATTGTGCAAAAAGAAGTTGAAAAAGAAAAAGCTTTATTCCAGCAGGATTTTGAAACACATCCAGTTACCCAAGAATTAGATGGTGGAGAAAATGCTTCAAATATTTCCGGTACTCTTGGCGGGTATGGCAATTTATTTTCTTTTTTAGGTTTTAATCAGGGCGCTAATCCCACTGCAGCTGTAAAATTTTTGATACAAAAGATTACCTTAGATCGTAATATACAGGCAAGTGGAAATGGTTTCAGGGTTAGAGTAAATGTTCCCTCGAAAGACGAGTTTGGCGCAGTTTCTCGATTACCATTCGAGGGTGGTCGTAGTTGGCTATTAGATATCGAACGTGGGATTTCCGGATTGGGTGCATATTTATATGGACGTTTCGCAGGCTCGCGCTCGGGCACGGGTATTCAAAGTAAATACAATTACTCAAACAAAAGATTTAGAAACGTAAAATATTTTAGTGGAATGTATACTAAATTTCTTAGAAGATTAGGGGCTAAATAAAATGAAGGCAACGTACGTCAATAATTTAATGTCTAGTTTTTACTTGTGGTTAGACCATGAAGTATTAGAAAGAGGCGAGGCTTTTATTAATTATAGTGGAAAACTATACAATGCACCAGATCCTAATTTTCCGAATAAGCAAGTTTATGGCGCGCCTTTTCGTCAGTGGGTTTATGACAGCAGTATTCCTAATGTCAATATACCTTCTGGTGTTTTTATAAACGGTAGTTATGTTGCGCGCGGGACTAGCGGTTTAAATCTTGATTTTAATAAAGGTCGTGCGATTATAAGTGGCAACGCTTCTACTAACGTAAGTGCTAGCTATAGTTTTAAAGAATATAATATTTATTATACAGACGAACGTGAAGAAAAATTACTTTTTGAAAAAGCTTATAGTGCAACACCCAAGGTTTCACAAGTAACTGGAGCCCTTGAATATTTAGATATTCCATATCCATGTATTTTTATTAAACACAAAAATGGCGAAAATATTCCTTTTGCCTTCGGCGGTGAAGACTCTACAGAAACAATAATTCGTTGTATAGTTTTGGGTTCTAATAGTTTTTCTCTAGATGGTGTTATTTCAATATTAAGCGATAGTGCCCGAAAGGTCTTTCCGGTATTTAGTCCGCAAGATTTTCCTTTTAATTATTTTGGTGACTTTAAAAGTGGTAATAGTTTTAATTATAAAACTCTATGTGGTAGTCAACCACAATCAAATTTAGTCCATATAGATCGCGTAACAGTGTCGAAATTAGATGAAATTAATAATGCAAAAATTAATAAAAAATGCGTTGCTGCTATTATAGACTTTGAACTCTCAGACGTAAGAAATCCTAGAGTTTATTAAAAAAAACAGTGTCTTCTTATAAAATGTGATGTAATTATACTTATGGCAAGAAATAGAACAATTTACAATGTAATGGCTCTCTACGTAAGTAGCGGAACTGCAACTGGAACTACTACAGGATTACTTGGTGCGGATCTACCTAAACAGTTGTCACGCGTACAAAGTTTCGACGAAGATTTTACACGTAATTTTACAGATGTAAATCAATACGGAAATTTAGCCGCAATCGATCGTATCGAAGTTGAGAACCCAGATGTAACAGCCAGTTTTTCGTATTATCTTACAAACGGACAAAATGAAAGAGATTTAGGATTAAATGTCTATGGTACTGGTACCAATGACTCGGCATTACGTTCTTGCATTTCTGGTCTATTATCAAAAGCAACCGACGAAAAAAATTATTACCTAACGATTGTTGACGAGGGTCAAGACGCTGCTGGCTACAATGGTGCTACTACTGGTGTAATTGGCGTTGGTAACGGATTTTTGACTTCTTATACTGTAAATGCTGCCGTTGGAGATATTCCTACAGCTGATGTTGAAATTGAAGGATTGAACGTTCGTGTATACACGAATTCTACAGGGATTATTCCTGCTGTTAATCCAGCAGACGGAGCAAATTTTACTAACAAATTCTTCCGTTTACCAACGGCAACTTCCCTAACAGGCGTGATAAGCGCCACAACGATTCCTATGGCATTGCAACCAGGTGATATTACATTTAGTTTAGCTTCTGATCAAGTGCTTGGTTTTGATGGTGCCGATTTAAAAGTTCAAGACTTCAGCCTGTCTTTGGAGTTGGCACGTACTCCAATTCAAAAATTAGGCAATCGTTTTGCATTCACTCGTGAAATTGATTTCCCAGTAACCGCGACTTTAGAAGTTAACGCAGAAGTTGGCGACCTTGCTACTGGAAATTTATCAACTCTTCTTTGTGGTGAAACAAACAAAAATTTTACGATCTCAATGAAGAGTCCCGGTTGTGACACAAATAGGGCAACGTCTCTTGCTTACCTTTTTAAAGGTGCAAAGTTAGTTTCGCAAAGCTTCTCTAGTACTATCGGTGACAATGCAACAATGTCCGCCACTTATGAAATTCAATTGGGTGGAATACAAGATACTGTAAACGGGGTATTTATATCTGGTAATATAGTACCCTAATTATATAATAATAATTAATTATTAAAACGGGCACGTAAAAGTGCCCGTTTTTTTTATACAGTGTAAAGCTATAATAGGTAAAAGGTTTGTAAAGGACATGAATATTAATTTAAATGAACTTGTAAAAGGTTTTGTCTATAGAGACGTAAAGAAATTATACTTGGGATTTTTATACGCCCTTGAAGACCTTAAAAGTCAAGACAAAATAACCGAAGACGAATTTCAAAGATTACGTAAACGCGTTCTTGATTACGGCAATAATTGCTATCGTAATATAGAAGAAGAATTAAATAATTTTGATTTTAAACTAAAGGAAAAATAATATAAATATATGAATAAATGGCTATACGAATTTGATGCAAAGAACATTATAAAAAAAGAGGACGGTTCTCAAGATAAAGTTATTAAGAAATTTGCTCTTTTAAAACCAAATCGTCGTTTGCGTGAAGACGGCGAACTTTTTTACGCCGCTGAAACATCACGTTTTGCCAAGGCTGGCGTTCTACCAAAAGCCGCGTGGGGAACGATTCTTTCTAACGGTGGTGGAAGTATAAGTGAACAAGAGCGCGAACAATATGGAAATCTTTTATTAAAATTCAGAGATCTTTCTTTTGAATTACAAACTATATTAATCAAGGGTGAAGGAGAAAGAACTGAAACAGAGAAAAAACGTTCAGATGAATTAATTAATGATCTTGATGATATTCGTAGAGATATCCAAAATTTTGAATCTTCCCAAATTTCAATTTTTGAGAATACAGCTGAAGCAAAAGCTCGCAACCGCACAATCCTTTGGTGGGTAATGAATCTTTCCTACGAGAAAGATGGTGATAACTATAGTCCCATTTTTAAAGGCGAAAGTCTTGATGAGAAACTTCTGCAATATGATAATTTTGAAGACGAAGAAACTAAGTACGAATTCCTATTAGGGGTTATTAGGAGAATTACTTATTTAACAACTCTTTGGTTTTTGGGGCGCGCAGATACGAGTGAAGATTTTGAGGCTTTTGATAAAAGCTTTTTAAGAGAAAATAAATTAGAAACAGAAGAGCCCCCAAAAGAAGAGGCTAAAAAGGTTGAAGAAATTAAAGTAGAAGAAGTTAAAATTGAAGAGACCGTTTCTATTATAGAAGAAATTAAACCAGAATAATGTGGACAAAAATTCTGAATATGGTAGAATTTACAGTGAAATATGCAGGGGTTTTTCAACAGACATAATTGAAAAGTCAGCTGTTTATTTTAAGCATCCTACCGTAGCAGAACATTTTTCTACTTATGCTAATTATGATCTTTTCATAAGGGAGGGTAGAAAGAAGGGACTTCTTTTAGAGAGTGAAAAAGTCGAAGAGGCTATTGATGGTGGTTGGTGGTCATCGGACAAAGAGTCCAAAATTAATTTCTTAAGAAAGACTGTTCAGAATTTATTTAAAACTCGAGACCGTTTACTATACGCTTCACAAAAAGTTGAGATTGAAAAACAAATTAGGCAAAACGAGGCGATTTTAATTACATACACAAAAGAGCGTCGTGAAATTGTTGGCTACAGTCTAGAAGATTATGCCCATAGTAAATTAACAGAAGAATTATTAATAGTATTTACCTATAAAAATTCGGATTTTACACAAAGATTATTCAGTAATAGGCATGAATATTACAATTTAACAGATGGGCACGTAGAAAAAATTAAAAATGCTTTTGATACATTTTCCCGAGTCTTTAATCATGAAACTATCAGAAAAATAGCCGCATGTGGATTTTTTCAAAACCTTGTTTATCTTAACGAAGATGCCTATAGTTTTTGGGGGAATCCAACTACCAAATGTACAAAATATCAAATTGATGTTCTTCTTTATGGTAAAATGTATAAAAACATGATTAAAAGTTACGCAGAAAATAGCAAGCCAGTGCCAGAAGAAGCCTTAAACGATCCAGATAAATTTGTTGAATGGACAGATAATCAGTCGCGGGACCCAGCTACAAGAGCGCGTAGTAAAAAATCTGGAGATGGTAGTTCAAACCGGGTTTCAAGCGCAGTTGGGGCCACAAAAGAAGACTTGGATAAATTAGGCGTTAAAGTCGAAAAATTAAAAGGTAAGAGTTTACTACAGCTTGCCCAAGAAAAAGGTGGAACGCTAGAAAAAAGTGATTATTTTGCTGCGCGCGAAAATAGTTAAAATGTGTAATTAATTATAGACAAAGGATTAAGGAAACACCATGGCTGCAATTAATTTAGATATTGGAGGTAATACAAGACGGTTGGATAGAGATATTCAAAAAACCGTTAATCGTGTTTATGCGATAAATTTAAAAACAAAAGGTGATCAACCTCTTGGCCGTATTACTGGAAAAGTAAATGAATTTAACAAATCTTTAGATGCCTCGAACGCTCGTGTTATCGCCTTCGGTGCTAGTGCTGGAATTATTTTTGGAGTTCAGCGCGCCTTTAGTGCTTTAGTTGGAGCTACCATTGAAGTACAAAAATCTTTACAAGATATCAATGTTATCTTGAACGTTTCAGCTCAGAATTTACAAAAATTTGGTGGCGAACTTTTTAGTATTGCAAAAAATACTGGACAAAGTTTTCAAGACGTTGCCAAAGCTGCAACCGAATTCTCTCGTCAAGGCTTAGGTGTTGAAGAAACTCTCAAGCGTACAAGCGAGGCACTTATTTTGTCGCGTCTTAGCGGTCTTGATGCGGCAAAAAGTGTTGAGGCCCTTACGGCGGCGGTAAACTCATATGCTAGTCAAGCAGTAACCGCCACGGAAGTTGTTAATAAGTTTGCGAATGTTGACGCTGCTTTTGCTGTCAGTTCTGCAGATTTGGCAGAAGCGTTGCAACGTGTTGGTAGTAGCGCTGCACAGTCTGGAGTTTCATTAAATGAACTTATCGCCATTGTAACTTCTGCACAACAAACAACTGCGCGTGGTGGTGCGGTTATTGGTAACTCATTCAAAACAATTTTTACACGTTTGCAGCGCGGAAAGGTTGTTGATTTGCTTGGAACGCTAGGAATAAGTGACACGAACGCAGGTGGACAATTAAAATCTACAATTCAGTTATTACAAGATTTAGGAAAGGTCTATGATACTTTGGGATCACGACAGCAAGCTTATGTTGCTGAACAGGTTGGTGGCGTTTTCCAAATTAACATTTTAAAAGCTGCCTTAGCAGATTTGGGGAAAGAATATTCTATTTATAGTAGCGCACTTAATGTCGCTGCTGGATCAACAGACCAGGCAATTCGTCGTAATGAAGAATTAAATAAAACTTACGCAGCGCAACTAAACGCTCTTCGAGAAAATGCTCGCCAACTTGCTTCCGCTGCAGGCGAAAGACTTGTCGGCCCAAGTATAGACAGGCTAGTTGGTGGAACGAATAACCTTTTAGAAGGTTTAGGAGAGGGCGACGGAAAAGGGATCGGTACAGTTCTTGGAAAAGGTATTCTTGATGGTCTTGGGCAATTTATCGCTGGCCCCGGAATTGCTTTAATTGGTGGGGTTTTATTAAAACTTTTTCGTGATTTGGGCAAATTTGCTACAGGAAGTGTTCAGCAACTTTTGGGATTAAATACTGCCGCCACTCAACAAAGAGATTTACAGGCCAGTATTAGTTCAATTTTAGCAAAAAATCCAGACCTTTTGAATTTAGCGTTAAAGGGAGAGCAGGGGATTAATACCGCTGCAAATACTTTATTAGCTAGCTTAAGAAATCAAACTCTAGAATTACAAAACCAAGAAAAAGTTGCACAAAGAATTGCGAGAGCTTTTGCGGCGCAGGCGGGTGTTCGTGTAAGCGGTGGGGTACCTACCGTTCCAACTGGACGTGCTGGAAGGGCCGCTGGATACATTCCAAATTTTGCGAGGGTAACTGATCAACAAAAAACCGGTGAAATTATGGGCGCGCTTGATGGTGGCTATATACCAGGTAAAGTATTCGAAATTGGTGGAATGGTGGTAAACGGCGCGGAAAGCGTTTATAAATATCCAGGAGTTTCTAAACCCGAAATTCGTCCACCCGACGGTAGCAAAGCTGGAGAAGAACATCGTAAAAAATTAGAAAATAAATTAGGCTTTGTGCCAGGAGAAGGTCGAGCAAAAGGATTTATTCCAAATTTTGCAGGTTATCCATACAAAATGAAAAGCTTTGCGGGAGACGTGGTTGCAAATCCACGTGCAGAAAAACAATTTAATAAATTTTTCAATAAAGGTGGTTTTTCGAATGTTGAGCAGGATGATAAAATTAATACGGTTGGATTTAAACTTGAAAAAATCCCATTAACACCAAAATTACAAAAATTATATAATGAACAACCAGGTTCACCAGCTTTTACAAATGAATTTGAAAGTGAAACTATTAAAAAATTAGGTTTTATTAATTCTGGGGCGCCTGGGGAAAAAAATGTTAAATTATATGGTGGAAAAAGTGCTGCGGTTGATGGCTATAAAATAACAAATGGGTTGGCAGAGTTTTTGGAAGTTAAAGGCGGGAGTTTTGAAACATTATCAGTGGCTAATAAATTTGGCAGAGTTTTACCTGAAAATTTGGGTAGATTTACACAAAGCAAATTGGGTGTTAGTTATTTGAATATGTTATTTAAAGAAGGGGTCCCAGATAAAAAAGATACTGTAAAATTAAAAAATACATTAGCTGTTCCCGACGTTCCGAAATCTAGAAAAGGAAATTTTAATAGACCGTTTCGCTTGTCTGATATTGAAAAAAATAGAGCTAAAAACGTTGGAAAAGCTTCTGGTTTCATCCCAAATTTTGCAAAAATTATAGACCTCGGTGATACTGTTACCGCACCGCAACTAAAAGGAAAGGTTTCATCACTAATTCATCCAAAAGTCACGGGAGGTAAAGAACCAAGAACGGTTACAGCAAACTATCTAGGTCAACAGTATAAGGGTTCGGTGACTACTGCGGGTATAAATAGAGCAGAAATCGAAAATGATGTACCAGATTTAGAGAAAAATTTGGGTCGTATTTTAGTAGATGAAGCAAATCAGTTTGGTCAAGCAATTGGTGGGCAAAATTTCTTAAAATCTCCAGACGAATTACCTAACTACGGTGCAGTCAAAGGGGCGGTTGGTAATGCATTCGAAGGAGGGGTTACAACATTGCTTCAACGGAATTTACAAAAAAGCTCTCAAACTGCTGGTATTGATTTTACACAGTCGCGTATGACGCCAGATATGAAAAGATTGTTTCATGGTGCCCCTGGGACTTATGAGGCAAAATATTCTCCGGATTTAGCCAATGAAGTTCTTGGTAAAATGTTGAAAGCGGCAAACGTTGGAGGCGTTAAGCAAGCTAAGAGTGGTCCCGGTTATAAAGCAACCCGAGATCTTAGAACAACAGCACGAGAAAATCTTAAAGGACAAAAATTAAGAAGGGGTCCACAGCTTAATAAGGCAATTGAAGAAGAGATGGCAAATATAAAGAGAAGGCAGGGTATGGCTGCTGGTTACATTCCAAATTTTGCAAGTGCGAAAGCTGTTTCGAGAAAAACAGAAAATAAATCAAATGGTAATTCTGGTGCGCAATTTGTAAAAGACTCTCCGATTGGGTCATTTTATAAAACTCCTGGCCAGTCTAGTAATTTAGATACTTTAATAAGGCGGGATCATCCCGAGGGACTTAATGCGGCACTTCAAACATCTTTTGCAAATCAAAGAAAAGGAAAGGCTCAAGGCTTTATTCCTAATTTTGCGATTGAAGATCCGGATATAGAAGGTTCAAGTGCTGGAACTGGAATTGCTGCAATAGCCGCGCAACTAACGGGTTTAGCTTTTGCTTTTGCATTCAGTGGAAATCAATTTAAAGATAGCTTAAGAGATCTTTCTTCAGCCTCAAAAGCTGCAGCAGAATCTCAAAGAAAAAGTCTTGCTGATAAAATCAGGGCGGAAAGAGTAGCGGCAAGGGGAGCCAGTCGTTTAGGCCCAAATCCTCGTCAAATTATGCAACCGGACGGTTCTTTCGGTAGGTATACCGGAGATACCCGTCAACAATCCGTAATGGCGGTTGGTAGAAGATTTCGATCAGAACGGGAAAGTGTTCGTAGACAGTCTCAAGCAAGTGGTGCCCAAAGAATAGGGGCTTTTGGAAGTTCAAACGCTCTTGGGTTAGCAATGGCAGCACCAATTTTAGGCGAAACTATCAAAAACGTTGTTGGTCAAGAAACTGCGGGTAACAGACAAACTGGAGCAGTTGCTAGCGGATTAGGACAAATAGGAAGCTTTGCAGCAACAGGTGCTTTAATTGCTCCAGGTGCAATCGGAGTGGGGGTCGGTGCTGCTATTGGTGCATTACTAACGATTCCGACTATAGTTAACGAGTTTACTAGTGAGCTTCCAGAACTAACATCGGCAGCTAGAAAATCAAGCCAAGAATTAACAAGATTTAGTGACGTAAGTTCAAGAATTTTGTCTGGATTTAGTAAGGTAACAGAATTGTCTTCGGGAGGTGGTTCGCCAAAAGCATTACTAAAAGCTCAGGAAGACCTATCAAAAACTTTAAGCGAGCTGACCTTGGAAGAGAAGAATAAAGTTTCAAGCGCTTTAAAACTTGGTACTCTAGAAGAAGAATTAGCTAAAATTATTGAAGAAAGAATTCAAAACGAAAAAACTGCATTAAAAAATGTTGCTTTGAAATCGATTGCTGAAAAATCGCTTTTAGGATTTAACGGTGGGGGGACTTTTGAAACTTCTAGTGAGCAAGGGCAGAAAGATGCAAAAGTAATACAAGAAGTTTTGGGACAATATCTTAAAACTGCGGGTAACGATCCAGAATCTCTAAAATTTGCACAAGAAACTTCGCAAAAGGGAACTCCAGTTTTAGAAGGACTGTTAAAGAATTTAACCCGCGCAGAGGCTTTTGGAGGTAGGCAGGGCTTAGCCACTCAACAAGCTGCTATACCGGATCTTGAAAAAGCTTTACAATCTATGCTCCCAGAGACGGAAACAAAAGCAGCTGATATTAGCAGTTTGATTGATATTGCTGATAATAATGTATCGTCTGCTATTGCGCTTATTAAATTATTAATAGATAGTATTGGTAAAGCACCCGCCGAAATCCAAAAAAATATTGACCTTTTTAATGAGAGCGTACGTGCTACTGACGAGTTATCTAAAGCTCAAAAAGAATATGCTCTAAATACGGAGAATATTGTATCCTCTTTAAGCCGAAGTATTAGTGTTTTGAATTCTTTTATTAATACTTTAGAGAGGTTTAATAATATCGAAAAAAGTTCTCAAAGGGAGCGCGCTATTGGTCAAGCCTTTACGTTACCGAAAAGTATAGCGGAAACCGTTTTAGGACCAGATGCCGATTTAACTCAAAATCTAGCCCTCTTCGAACAGCTTGCTAATAATGAAAATGAAAGATTGACTACAATAGAAAATTCTAATCAACAGTTTAGGGAAAGTTTTCGTAGTAATCTAGACACGGCTTTGGGAGAAAGGTTGGGAGAAATAGAAAATTTAAAAGGTGCGGGGAGTGGTGGGCCCAAAGAATTAAAAACAGCCGAAGAAGAAATAAGGAAAGCTGCAAAGCTTCTAAGTTCTGGCGCTATAGACATTAATGGTGTACTAAAAGAAAGTTTTGTTGATGGGCTTATCGATCCAGGAAAACTAGAATCAGATTTAAAATCGGCTTTTGAAAGGGCTGGAATTGGTGGTGGAGAATCTCAAAAAATTTTAGACGGTATCTATCAATCTGCAATAAATCAAGAAAACGCCTCTTTGGAAACTAATCAGTTAGCAAGAGAGCAAAATAGAAAGGCCGCTACAGAAACAACCAATCAAAAAATTTTACAATCTCTAAATCAAAGTTTAAAAGCGTTCGGAGGCATATCTACATTTCTCAATCCAGAAGAGGGTCTAGTTAAACCATTAAATGATTTAATTTCTTCTACTAGTAGTCAACTAAAAGCTCAAAAAGATTTTGAATTTGGAAGAGCCACGGGGGCCTTGACAAGTATAGGCACTCCTGAACAGGTTCAAAATAATATTGGTTTGGGGCAGTCTTCTCTTAATTTTATAAAACAATTAAAAACTATTTCAGGAGGGGCTTTTACTCCAGATCCTAATTCTGAATTAGTTCGACGTGCAACTGCTGGTTTAGCACAAAGTTTTGAAAATACTATATTAGAATTAAAGACTATTTTAAGAGATCCAAAAGTTGACGGAGCTTTTAAATCACAGATTCAAGAAGCCATTAGGGCGATTAACGTTCTTGGTTCAACCCGTGAACTCGCCCAGTTACAAGTAGCTCAGGAAACTGGTTCGGCTTTTCAATCTACGCTTACTGGAACCCTGTCTAGATTACAAGATCCAGCCATCCAATCTTTACGAGACTCGGGTCTAAACGGTTTAGCAGATGAAGTAGCAAGAAATGCGCAATTTACTACAGACCCTGTAGTTAATGTTTTAGAAACTCAAAAAAGTATTCAGATGGCTATTGCGAAACGGCTAGAGTCTTTAGAAAAAAAGATAGTGAGGGCAGGAAGCACCCCTTCGGCGTCTGTTACTGGAGACGGTCCCCAAGTAGACTCAAAAGCCAAAGGTTTTATTCCAGCATTTAATAAAGAACGTCAAGCAATTAGTCGCGGAATAGGGGGTGCAAAAGCTAGTGATCGCCCACAATTCATACCAAATTTAAATGGTGGCCCAGCGTTTGTCAATAGTGGCGAGCAGCTTGTCGATAACTATAGGGGTTCTCGTCAAACCGCTGTTTTAACTCGTGAGATGCAAAACATGGCAGAAGGTTCGATTCCAGATGTGAATATCGAGGGAGACGTGAACGAAGACCTATTTAGGCAATTAGGCCGTAGGTTGTCTGGCGGTTCTGTAGATTTCAACGAAAGAATTTCAAAAGTACAAAACAAGTCTATAGGATTTATTCCGAATTTTGCAAATGGACAGCCAATTATAACCCCAGACTCTTTCGGTCCGATTTCTGGTGAAGTAATTCAAGATTTAACTGACACTGGTAAGGATTATATTGTTATACGTAGCAATAAATATTTAGATGACAGTTTTCGAAATGAAACTATATCTTTTGGAGAAGGAAATGGTCTTGGTAAAATTATTAGTATAGATTCGGCAAATCCCTATTTAGCGAGAGTTAAACCCACGCAAGCTGGGGGCGTTTTACCCCCAGTAAAAGGTTTTAAATTTGATGGGAAATTTTTAGACCAACCCAAACAAGATTTATCAAAAGAGGATCTGGATAAAAAAATAGATAGATATCTAAAATTGTATAAGGAAGCGGAGGGTTTTACAATTACGGGCGATAGCAAAGGTACCCCTGCTGATGCAGCAGATATATTAAAAAATTTACAAAGAGAATTTAAAGTAAATAGTAAAAAATATAAAGATATAGATAATGATGGATTATATAGAAGTGTTAAAGATAGCGTAGAGGCGCTACGTAATAAAATTAGAAGTAGGAATTCAGTTACAGAAGAACTCCCACAAGACCCAGAATTTTTAAATTGGTTAGAAAAAGAAAAGAATAACAAACGTCCAAAAGATGGCATTGATATGTCTCAAGATTCACCCCCGAGGTCTCAAGATTCATCCCCGATGTCTAAAAATTCAACTACCTATGAAGCAATCAAAGAACAGGTTAGGAGGTACATTAAAAGTGAAAAACCAGAACTTGGTGAACCGGTGTCAGGACAATCAAGAAAGGCTACAGCAGCAACTCAAGAAGATTTATATACAGATGCTTTGTTAAGATCTGCGCAAGTTACGGCAGAATTAGGTAAATATACTGGTATTAATATTGGTGGAAATAATGCTTTTGGACTCGCAAACGAAAAACCTAAAGCAAAAATAGACCCTCAAGAAAGAGGCGGGGCGAGTGCTGGACGTTTTATGTCTGGTCAGTCAGAATTTATAGAATTCTATGACAAAGATCCAAAGCTTAATACTTTTTTTAATGAAGCTACTCATGTAAATCAAAATCTTTTACCAGGAAACACAGGCGTTGTAAAAGAACTTAATGAAGCGGAAGAGTTTATAAATAAAAATGGAGGTCCTGATAAATATGTGGATAGATTAATAAAAATTGCAGATTTCCTAGAACAGCAAAATAAATCTGCTCAAAATCCATTTTTACAAATTCTAGATATTGAAAAATTTGTTGGAGAATCTGGTAAACCATTTTCTGGAGCAGGGCGTCGTGATAGAAGAATATTTGGTAATTTAGATGGTAAGACACCTTTTATAATTAGCGAGGCAAAATGGAGGGAAGATGATTCAAAATTCATTAAAGAAAGAGCCAGTACATTAATGGCATTTCTAGGTGCTGGTATTGCATCTGGCGAAGTTACAGCTGAAGAATTAGGATCACTAGGAATACCAGCGGACATCGCAGGAACTATTGTAGCTGAAACAATTGCAATTGATAAACAATTAAAAGAACAAAAACCATATCAGCCATCTTCTACACCTTCTACACCTTCTACAACGATACCTTCTGCCCCTCCAGCCGTTCCTGAAATTCAAAAAGCCGCTCGCGCAACTCCAGAAGAAGTAGAAGGAGAACGTAGAAGAAAAACGAACGAGCGAATTGATAAAAGAATTGAAGATAGCAAGCGTAGATTAAGGGAGGGTGAAGAACTTTTGAATCCAAAAGCGTCTGGACCTTCAGCCGTTCCTGAAATTCAAAAAGCCACTCGCGCAACTCCAGACGCAGCAGAAATAGAGCGTAGAAGAAAAACGAACGAGCGAATTGATAAAAGAATTGAAGACAGCAAGCGAAGACTAAGGCAGGGTGAAGAACTTTTGAATCCAAATATGCCTGAAGCAGGGGCTCGTGGCGGCACTGCACCTAAACCTATTCCCAAAACGGGTAACTCTACACCGATTGCTCCTGTAGCAAAGCCCGAGACGCCTTTTAGAATTATCGGTGGCGAAGGTAACAGACCAGCAACACAAATAGATAGTTCTGGTACTGGAGTTCCAGTTCCAAAAGGTGGTAGAGTAAATTATCCAGGCGGGATCTCCCCAGAAACCGCGCGTGCTATTGTGCAAGAACTGGACTCTACATACAATGAAGCAATTAGAAATTCAAAAAGTCCTGGTCAATCAAAATCTTGGGCTCAAACTCAACAGCGTTATCGCTTGCTTTATTCTAGAGGTCAATATGCTGAATTAGACCGTTTTTATAAGTCTTTAGCAAAAGGGCCTGGTTATAATAATAATTACGGGCAAGGAACTGGTAGGCGTGGAGAATCTGTTCAAACTCTTGCGAAGGGTTTTATTCCAAATTTTGCACAAAACTATATCTCAAATCTTGCAGGTTTAGAGGCTGGGTTAAGCGGCGAATCTGCTGCGATGGGTTACGATAAAAAAATAGGCGCATTTATGTATAATAAACCCCAAAGCAAGTCTGGAAATTTAAATGAAATTATTTCAAAAGATCACCCCGAAGGTTTAAAAAATGCAATGAAAAATTCTATGAAAATGCAAAAAAATGTAGGAGTAATGAGCAAGGGTTATATTCCGAATTTTGCAGTTACAGACCAATCTTTCGCTCAATTAGAATCAAGTTTTAATACAAATACTTCTGCATTAACAACATTAGCTGGCGGTATAGAAAGTTTAAACAACGCAATAGCAAATTTGAGTCTTGCTAATCTAAATAATATTCCTGCTCAAACAAATGCTGGCACACAGCCAGCCGCTGGCACACAACAAGCCGCTAATCAATCTTCAAATATTGGACCATTTAATGTAGTTGTTAATAGTTCTGAGGGAGATGTTTCCGTTCAACTAACTACAGCCTTGGACAAATTAAAATCAGAAATTTTAGGATTAGTTAAGGTAAAAGTAGCCCCAACAGTTCCATCATCACAATACTCGCCAAGTACATTTAGTAATGGATAATATCGTATGATCTTTGACAATGTTCAGCTTTTAGGGTATACGCATGAGAATAAATTTTTTGGAGAAAAAAGTATTTCTTATGCATCCGTAAGATCTTTCTCAATTCAAGGTTACATACTTGATCTTACTAATACGAATGGTGTCACAAATATATTAAACGACGCCGTCTCAATTGCAAACGAGGCTAAATCTTTTCAAAATATAATTATTAATGGGGAAAACTTTGGGGTTGGTAAAATCAAATCCTTTAATGTTGATCCTGGTATTTGGGTAAAAACTACTGAATATAGTGCAGACATTGAAGTTTTATCAGAAGCGCCGCTGCAAAATATTTCTTCGAGTGAATTCAATAATTTAAATTTAAATAATAAAAATTTAAAGTTGTTAAAGAGTTTAAACGAAAATTTTTCTATAAATTTCGATACACAAAGCAAAATATTAGGTGGGGAACACTCCATTGATATTGAATACGATGCTAATAATGCTAATATAGATGTTATTAAGTTGGCACAGACTTTGGCTTCCGAATTATTATCAAAAACAATTCCAACAAGTTTATCAGAAGCTAATTATAATACTAGATCTACCTACAGAGTATTCAATAGTGAAAATTATAATGTAATTGACGGAAAATGTGGCTTTAGACGGAGCTTTTTTTATAGCACCGAGAATGTTGACAAACCGTATTCCATTAATTTAAAACAGTCTATAGATTTATCTGCAGATGGTATTGCCACCGTTACAGAAAGCTGTGAAATAAAAGCTGAAAATTCTAAACCATCTTTATATTCGAACGCTTTAATTGGATTAAATGAGCAAATTATTCAGGCACCTTCTAGATCCATAAGTTTGTTTAATAACTATCAAAATAAATTTGGAATTACTCGTAATTTAAATACTCATCCCATAAATAAAAATATTAAAATTAATAAATTTAATGGAACTATTTCTTACGATATAACATATGATAATGATATAAAAAAAACCAATCAAAATTATTCATGGGAAAGAACTCAAACTATTGACCGTTCTGAAGATGGAATTTGGTCGGCGTCAGAAGAGGGATATATTAATGGGATTGGAAAGGTGGGTGACCCAAAAAAGTACACTAATGCAGAAACTGGTTGGACTACAGTTAAGGGCGGTATTTCCGCAAGATTACAAGATTTTTATACGGATTACGCTACAAACAAAAATGGAAGTGGCCTAAAATTGATAACTAAATCAAATAATAGCGCTCCATATATAGCTACTATTAGTTATACTTATACTTACAATGACGATCCTAAAATTCAAACTTCTGGAGATGTCACGAGAATTGATATACAATTAACGGATACTGGTTTGCCACCGATAGTTAAAAACTTTATAATTCCAAACAATACATATGCCTTACTACAAAATAGAAATTTCACCAATCAGGGGACTTTTACGATTTCTGTAAAAATGGATATCGGATGTATAAATACAAGCTTTAATGGTCTTGATTATTTTTCAACAGCGCGCTCCGAGGCAGGATTTGATAAAAGAATTGGGTTTTCTCCAGCTGCTCAAGATAATTATTTAGAGTCTATTAATTTTATATCGGATGAAATTGAAAAAACTGTAACCTATGAGGAGGTTTATAAATACTCGTAATGGAAAATAATCTAAAAATATTATACAATGATATAGACGTATTTCGTGGTATTGCGCCTACACCATTTTTTACTTTTTCAGAGGAATTCATTGATTTTAACACTAAATGGAATCAAGTTACAACAATTAATTTAGCTGGACAATTAACTGGAAAATATTTAGGCCCATTATCTTATAGCTCTTTAAATGACTCTGTCAAAAAATTATTTAGTGGATTTAGTGGTAATTACGGTTCTTTAAAAATTAATGATGGAGCTACTAATATTTTTACAGCTGATAAGGTTGTTATTAACTCAATTAATATTGATGAAAGCTCATGGTATGGAATACTGCCATTTAATATTGATATTACTTTTTATGATAGTGATCTTTTTTCTGATTATTATGGAATTGTTGAGCCTCAAGAAACAGTATCCTTTGACGAAGAAGATGGCGATATTATTAATCTAACGCATTCAATATCAGCTAAGGGAATAGCGACTGTTTCAAATAACGCGATTGAAAATGCTAAAAATTGGGTTAAATCAAAAACTGGAAATTACAATATCGTTAGCCCAATTTTAATATCAGACAATTCTCAAAAAAATTATATTTTAGTAAGTTCTAAAGAAACCATTGACCGTTTTAATGGAACATATTCTTGGGATGGAAATTATCGTAAAAATGTTAATCCAGAAAGTCCGTCCAATTCTTTTTTAAATTATACTGTAGATTTATCATCTGGATATGATGATGGATTTATTAATGCCAGTATTGATGGAAGCTTAAATGGAAATACTATTACGAATTTAAGAACTAGTTATAATAATTTAAATTTATATAATATATGCAATAATGCGGTAATCGATACTTTTAAAAGCACGTTATCATCTAGAACAATTTCTCAAAATGTAAACGAATCTCCAAATGAAAATAGTTTATATTTCAATTCGAGTTTTAATAACGACTATTCTTCAGACATAATAAATAGTTATACAGTTGATATTGAGCAAGATGTTCTAAAATGTATTACAAATGTAAGTTTTAAAACAGACATAACCGCTAAATACGGAGATATCTCGACAAGATGGACAAAAGTAAAAGCATTTTATGATTCACAATTTCAACCTTATTCATTGGCTAACGCTGAATACGTAAAAGAAGTTACTACTAACCCTAATTTAAAATCAGTGCCACTATCAGAATCATTAACGTTTGATGAGTATAATGCTAAAATTATTTATTCTGCCACTTATACAGATAAACAAGTCAGCTATAGTAATGACATATTATCATTAAATTCTAGTGTTACCTACTCTCCATCTGTAAACATATATTCGATACGCCCTTCAGCTTTCAAAGCTAGGGATCATAATGTACAAGATTTAACATGTGCAAACCGTTCTTCTGTTGCAATAAATGTAACTGCTATAGCTAGAATAGATAAAGCTATAAGTGTAGCGCAATCTGCAGCCCAGAGCGAAGTTAATAGAATCAAAGGTAATTTCGTTCAGGGATCTAATCGGTTATTGGAAGATTCTAATATATCAAAAAATAATGATATTAAAACAGTAACTATCAAGGAAACATGGACTTTTGAAGGAGATATATACTCATGACTTTTTATACTGGTATCAAATTTTTTGCAGATAATTTGGGAATTGAATATGATAAAATTTTGGCGGCTTTTAGTTTTTATTCTGGTTTTAACACTAATAATATTATTTATCCAGAAATATGGAGTGGAAGTAATTCGGCAACTGGTTACTTAAGCACAGCTGTAATTGGTGGTCAGGGGTTTTTTAATTTTAATGGTACTGGGCGTTTTAATGGGTCATTAACTATGTCATTAAGAGGTCAAAATTTTGCTTTGACAGAAGATTCTACTTTTTTTATTTCATATCAAAAGCTTAGAACTGGTAGTGAAATTTTATTGTCTTCGGCAACGGGAACAAATTTTAATAATTGTCAAGGATATTGCTTGGGAGTCAATGATGCCAATAAATTATACTTAAAATATTGGAATCCTGTTGAGGGCCCATTTACGTTTACTTATTCAAAAATACTATCTGATAAAAATTTAATTGTTGTGAATAGAACAAATTCAATTTTATCAATTGGTCGATATGATAATAATAAATTATCTTATGACTTAGAGCAGTTCTCAATTTTTAATAATGCATTCAAAAATAATGATTCAGGTTCTTTATTCTTAGGTGGGCATTCTAGTAATACTAATTGGATGGATTCTAGTTCTAATAATTTTAGTGGATTTGTAGATAAATTTTATTTTTTTTCTGGCTTACCATTTCAATATTGCAATATTTTAACAAGCGGTCTATATTCGATACCCACTGGATATGATGGATATACAGAAACGTTTTGTTATACTACTGGATATAATTTTAATTCAGGTTTTTCTTATACAGGAGTTACTGGAGTGTTTGTTTCTGGATTCTCTAGCGGCGTAAGTGGAATAACAGGATATACAACGGGGATAAGTGGTTATAGTTATAGCGGAATTACTGGTTATACCCAAAATTCTTTGGGTATATATGTAGATAATTGTGGAAATTCACAAATACTATATCAACAAGTTCCAGTTTCGGGGTTAATTAGCGGAACATATATTACAGCCATCGCATTAACTGGGATTACATATATTACTGGAACACGAGAAATTGTATTAAGTGGAACCCTTAGCGGATTTTCTGGTATTTATATCACTGGGCAAGTTTGCAATAATATATTTAATATAACTGGAGATATTTTATACGATATAGATAAATCTTATTTAAGTTCGTTATCTTATTCACAAATTTCTTTGTTATCAAACGTAGAACAAAATAAAGACACAGTTGAAATATACAATGAACCTTATCAGAATAAATCTTTAAGTTATAATATTAATTTATTATACGATAATGTAAATAGTTATTATACGGATAATAATATTTTAGATTCAAATCTAGTTTTATTATTCGCAAACGGTCAGGCACTTTTTAATTCTGGATATACTCTAGTTCAAAACGGTTATGATACGGTTATAGTTCCGAATATTGACTACTCTGTTACTGGAAATACGGTTATCACAAATAATAATTTTACGATTAATGATAATTTATTTTATGATAGTTTTGGCGAAAATAGTAGCGGTTTTCTTTTAACGGGCTATACCTCTGGAAATGTAATTCCAAATATTAATTTTTCGGGTTCTTCGGTATTTTATAATGGACAGAAATTGATTTCTGGGAAAGACTATACTGGAAATAATAGGTTTAATTTTTCTATAGATAGTGGCAACAATTATATTGTAATTAAAAAATTACCATCTAATATCTTATATCAATCAGGATCTAGCGCTACATTAAATTTAAATAATAAAAATTTTAACAATGGTTGTTCACAAGTTTATTTAAACGGAATTCGTCAAAAAATTAATAATAATTATATTGAAAATTCTAATTATGATCTTATATCTGGTAATTATACGGAACCTTCTGTTAATTCTATTATTTATAATAATACTAACGATTATTTTGTGTAATAAATTATGATGTTTAAAGGAAAAAGGATATAATTTAAAAAAGGAAAAAGGCAATGGCAATAACTAAAGTACCCACAATATCTGGACCAAGTTTCGGAGGCGTCATCTATGGATTAGATGTTTCACAGGGATTTTCAAACGAGCCAACAAAATTAACTTTAAATATTGTTAATAAAAATGGAGTATATGCCACTCCGACTTTGAAGACATCGGCATCCGTTTCTTTTGGGAATTTTTCTTTTCAAGGTAAAATTTGGTCATACGATATTAAAGAAAGTGCTGATGAGAAAATTTTAAATGTTACTTTAGTAGATGATAGTATCATATTAGATCAAAAATATGTTTTACTATGGAAAAGAGGTTTTTTAGGTCAAACTGGAGCTGTTCAAAGTATAACAAAAACATTCGACTTTGGCGATGAAAGTCTACTCGTTCCGAGTAGAGAGGAAGATGAAGGTGAAAGTATAGGATATGGGTACACAAGATTTATAGAAAAACGTTTAGGCATAGAATCCGTAACATCGACTAACAGTAGAAAATTGGGCAGTAAAAATATTGGCTCTTTGATCTTAATTGGTACGGAAAAATTTGCCGACAGTGATTGTGATATACCAGACACCTATTATACTTTTGATGATTTAAGGGGTGCTACAAATATCAATGGAAATTGGCCATCTAATAATACCTGGAGAGCAACTCATGAAGGAACGCTCCGCGAAGTTTTATCTAGTTGGTGTGCAGATTTAGGATATGATTTTTATTGGGATTTCAAAAATAATCGTTTACAATTTTATGACGTTTCTCAAGGTATCACTTCATCTTTACCAAATTCGACTGCGAGTAATATTATCTCAAAAGAAACTAGCTCCAGTATGGAAGGTACCTTTAGGCAATACGGAATAGGATATACTGCAAGACCTAAAAGTGCAGTAAAAACATTGGGCGCTTCAAGCGTAATTGTCAGTAGCTATAGCGCATCCCCACTCAATATTTCATATTTTGCTAGTAGGTTGGGTGAAAAATTGAGTTTCTCGGTAACAAAAGATTCCTGGGGCGGAAGAAGTCAAGACGAATTTACTACGGCTGGAATGGTAGGATATGTTTCTCAAAGTTTAAGAGATTTATACTCTTTTCAAAAAAAACATTGGACAAGTTTGGGTTATCAAGATAGAACCGCTATTCCTGTTGATAAAATAAAAACAATGGATTTTTTACGAAAAAATGAATATGCCGATATTATAAATAACTTAGAGAAATTCGATGCCAAAGATCTTCCAAATTATAATTTTAATTTTATAAATCGTGACGAGGGGCAGGCAAATAAATGGAAAGAAATCGAACAAAAAATGTTAGGATATCATGGCAGATTTTATAGAATACCTGATAAACCTGGTAGTTTTTTTTACTGTAATCCTAATTATACTATGGACATCTCTATAGAAGTTGATCCAGCAGCATCTTTAAAAGAAGAGAATAGTGAAGATTTCGCTGGTAAATTAATTTATGATAGAGGGGGTCAAATGAGTCATGATTCTTCAGCATTACAGGACGTTTTGAAAATTAATGAACTAACTCAAGAAATAGAAAATTGCGCTCCAAGACATATCGAATTAAAAGAGTCTGGATTATTAGAAGATATGATTAGATCTGAATTAATTACGGCTGACGACGGAAAAAAAGTTAATACTATGGTCATTTTTCCAAAAAGTGATACTTTTGTAAAACAAAAATTAGGTTTTCAAGAGCCTAATTTAAGCAGAGGGTCGAATAACCTGGAATCAACATGGATCGACGAAAGAAACGCAAATAGTAATAACGGTCAAAAAACATGTGCTGCGTATGAAGAGAGTCTTAAAAAAGGTGCCTGTCTTTCTGCAGAAGAGCTGGCTAGAAAAGCGGCAATTAGGGCTGCGGGTGCTATACCAGAAGATGAAAAGCCAGAACCTCCAGATTGGGTTAGCGGCTTGAATAATAATCAGGCAATCTCGTGTGAGGTTAAGACAATTAAAGGCAATGTTAGATTCTTTTTACCGTCTGATTCTTCACTGAGAGTAATAACAAAATTTAATTTAAATATTAACAAAATTTCTGATCTTGACACTAGCGAATTTTTTTGGACAGTTGGAAGTCCTGGAAACGCGGATGATGTTGCAGAAGTGCGCATAGCAAATGAAAATATAACAGATCCGAATGAAGATACTTATCAAAAAAGACGTAACTCCGAACTTATTCGTCCAGCGAACAGTTTTGCAACAACTCCAAGTAAAACAATAAAATATACTTTCGCTGGCGATCCCCCTGCTGGTTTAACTTTAAGTCCTACTGCGGGGCTAACAAATCTTGATATAACTTTGTCATCGGATGGATTTACTACTTCTGCAAGTTTTTCAACAAGACCTCCCAAACCATCTAAACAAAATAACACTGTTAGATATGTACAGTCTCAATTAAATAGAGCTTCTTATAACGCTTCATAATATGAATATCACCTCTGGAAGCCAGTATAGAAATTTTGCCTCACAAAATGAATTTAATTTTTTATTTAGTGTTACTAATTCTACGTCTTCCGGTATATCAAATTTAGGCTTTTCTGGTTCTAACGGCGAATCTTTAAATTTATTTAAATTTCAAAGCGGTAAAATTTTTGATTTCAATAACAGATACGTCTGGGGATATAACCCAAGAGAAGAGGTTAATATATCTGGAAATATTGGCCCTCAATATCTTAACTATTTTATTAACACTCAACCAGTATGTTTATTTAGCCCTCGTGGCACTGGTTATTATGATAATTTTTATATAAATACCAATAATTCCAATGTTGATTTTGATTTCTTTATTAATGGGACTCTGCCAGCTTATAGTTTTGAATATGACAATAGTTTAGAAATGATACAAAATTTAACGGGGTACATAAAAAATACTTCAACCCCTATAGAAAAATCATTTAAAATTTTTTCTGGAGAGATTTTCAATATAAATCTTGAATACGATTTAGACTCTTTTAACTCTGGACTAATTTCAGGCGGAACTTCTGGACAATTTATTCTAAAACCAGTGAACGTTTCAGTTTCAGAAATAACTCCTGGAAATTTAACCTTATTATTATATACAAATTTTGGCACTATAAGTCAAGATATCTCATTTAATGTTTATCCGTCTCCAATATATTTTACAGATTTTATTACAGGGTATACTGGACTTTTAGGATTAAAAGACGACTTTACTTTAGAAAAACTTTATAATTTTCAATTAAATAGTATTTATCCAACAAATAGAACCGCAAGTTTTATTTTACAAAATATTTCTGGACATACTGGGCAAGAAATTTATAATGAGTTTCCTGCGTCTGGATTTGTATCTGGCCGATTATCCGGATTTATTTATGGATTTGACTATATTACTGGCACGGTTCTTGGTAGTGGAATATCGATATCTCAACAAGATTATTATGGAGAATTACCAACTGGAACTTTCAAGGTTAATTTGTCTATAGCACAAAATGCAACTGGAGATATTATTTATAATTATAATTTGCCAATTTATGGGGGATATGGAACTGGTAGAGCGCCAAGTGGAATTTCAATAACTGGTAGCGGCTATTTAACTGGCATTGCAACTTTTTCTGGTTTTGTTTATGGACAGCAAAATTTATATTACAATCAAAGTATTAACTTAACTGGATATTATGGAGAATTAAATTCTATAAATATTAAAACAGGAGTCTCTGACATTTATTTGCCGGTGTCATTTACTGGTAGCGGGTATATTGACTATAGTAAGTTTTTATGGTCTTGTAATTTTGTTACTGGAACGGGATATTTTAGCGGAGAAAGTTTTTCAGGCCCAAGTAATAGAATTATTGGAATTACCGGTGAAAGATATCTTTTTATTGATAGCGGACAAAGTGGTGCTTTTTATTTTAATACAACCTCCTTTAGAAATCAAAATAGCGCCGAAGTACTCATACCAATTATTGGGCAAAATACTGGACTATTCAAAAACAGCGGAAAGGCATATGGTTTTTACTCATCAACTACTGCTAATACTACGAACATATTTAGTGGAGAGGATATTAATGCAGCAGTTACTGGTAAAAATTATTTTTATTTTTATCCAGAGAGTGGGTTATTTGGTGGATTTGTTTTTTCATTTGATGGCTACGCTCCAAAGGATCGGGGGACAATAAAGTATTTTTCATTCGAGTTGGATAAGGATGCGTTATATACTCCGGGCGCCAATTTAATACTTCAGTTGGGTAGTGGCGATATTAGCGGTGGATGGGGAATCAGCCAATTCTCAAATACTAATTTTAATAATTTATCAAGTAATAATTTATATAATTCATCAAATAATACGTATTTTATAAAAACAACCAATACAACTAATACCTTCAATAATAATAACTCTTATACAAGGGCTAGATTAATGGTTAGACCTTCAAATCGTCGCACTTGGCCGCATCAATCTACTGGAAATAATAATTTAATAAAGGCCGTAGGAATTAAAAATTTTCAATTATATCGTTCTATTCCCGTATTTCAATTAAGTGGGTTGTCATCTTTACAATACCCAATAAATACAAATAATATGACTGGGTATAATACCCCAAGCGGTAATTTATTATATCCCAATTCCTTTTCGGGAACAGTTATACAAAGTCAAGATAGCCTAGAACATCCCGCTTGGCACGCATTTAATTCAAATAAAACTTTGTATCCATATGCTGATGTTATAGAAGGTTTCGATGGAAAAACCACCGTTGGATACGCGTTAAATAATCCAATTAGAAATTTATTTTCTGGTTTTGCCGTGGAGTTTTTCGATGGGCCTAGCTCTCCTACCTATATAGGAGTAGAAGTATCACAAAATGGAACTGATTATTACGAATGCTATAATAAAACTGGAAATATTCAATTAATTGAAACTGGATCATTTAGAGTTGGTACTGGATATCAATATTTTAGATTGAATTTTACTCCTATTCCCAGTTGTGTTAATGCACCATATGCAGACGCTTGCTATCAACAGGTAATTACGCAGTACCCAAGCTGTTGCGATACCGTTTGGGACAGTACTTGCGAACTTACTTATCGGGGATGTACCGGAGGATTCCCACCAGAAGAAGATCCCCCAATTTATACTGGCGATGGTAGTGAAATTGGAGGCGATGGCTTTATACCGATAGGAATGTCGGCAGGAATTAGTAATTTTGATAACATGTGTTTAAGAAAAGTTTCTGCTGGTAATTTACATAGCTTTTTAATTAATAATAAAGGATATGTAGAAGGCTGGGGTTTTGAGAATGGATTGGATTTACTTAATCTCCCAGAAGCCGCCCTGTATGGATCTGGTATATTTCTTGATATTGCAATCGGTGGTGGAACTACGGTTCCTGGTAATGGATTTAATGTTTTATTGGGAGAAGATGGAGCTATATCTGCACGGGGTAAAACTTTCGGCGGAAACGACATTTCATCACCAATAGAAAATAAAAATTATGGATTTGTTAAAGTTGGGGCTACATTAGATATGGCTATTGCAAAAAGATATGATAATAGTTTATATTTATGGGGAGATATTAATATAGGTAATGTTATAAAAAATTCTGCTGGTAATCAGTATACTATGGGTGCAGATCCTACGAATTACTTTAATAAAAGTATAATAGACTTTAGTTATGGATATTATCATATTCTATTACAAAATACGGGTGAAACTTTAGAAGGACTAAGTGATATACGTGTTAATTATTTTAATGCGGCAACTATTCCAGAGGGTTTAGGAAAAGTTAAATTATTTGCCGCTGGATACGGATATTCACTAGCGTTAAAAGAAAATGGCACTATAACTGGGTGGGGAGCAAATGGAGTTTACGACCTTGATGGTTTCCCTAATGGGACTACGGAACAAGAGGTAAGAGATTTTTATGGATCTGGTCAATTAAATTTTCCTAAGATAATTAATCAATTCGGAAGTGGTATAAGCGGTAATATATTAAAATTATATGGCGGCAATGGTTACGCTGCGGCATTAGTGACCGGAGTAACCGGAGTAACTGGAGTAACTGGAGTGAATTTGGTTAGTGGTATTTATACTTGGGGGTCCAATCCATGGTATAGTGGGGTGCCCAATTTTATACCTGGGGCAAAAGATATCAGTATTGGCCGTAGAAGTATGCTAATTATTAATAGTGGTAGCAATTTAATTTATTATGGATTTAATTCTGGGTGGACTAATTAATAACTAATTATGGCAAATTTCAATGTAAATAATTCCGATTTTTATTATACTGGAGCCACGGGATGGTTTGACGATTTTTGTGATAGAGATGGGGGTAAACCATTTTATTTGTATGTACCTGGTCATGACGATCAATATAATTTTACCGGAATAATTGGCCCATGGCCGTATCATAATAGCGGGTTATGTCCAGACAGGCCGCCTACTCCATTTTTTAGTGGGAATGGGCAGTGCATAGGTTGCCCTAAAATCGCTTCAGATTCACAGTACTTATCACATAGACAATTTAATAGTACATACATTAGTACTGAATGGGAAAATATTTATCCGACTTTTGAAGAAAATGCGCTACCGACTATACCATTTTTACAAACAGGTTTAAATGTTTCTTGGGTTAAGCCGCTTGTATACATGCCGGGTCGTATTTCAGAACCTCAACCAAATTTACAAGGTATATTTCCTGAAGCCGCTAAATATTATGGCCCTGAAATAGATATAGTTGCACCAACTGCTTCTAGCGGAGGGGGCGTTGTTGAACCATATTGGGAAACAAATGGAGCTAAAATCCATGTAAGATATGCGATAAGAGGTAATAATTATGCACGTTTAGTTATTGGTTTTACTGTAGAAAAAGTTGCAAACGAAGATATTGAGCAAAATGTTAATTATAGTGGCAACGCTAATAGCATAAGTGTGGAGGATATAATTAATAACTATACTTATAGTTTATATTATGGATATGAAGATTTTGGTTGGAGTGCTGTTGGAGCTAATCCAGGAGATTTTCAATTAGACATGTATAATATAGATAAACCCGTATTTATTTTTGATAGCTGTGCTGTAAAAAATATTGGTAAAGAATTAAATATTTATGGCCCAGCACCTGGTTTTCATATTAGAAATAATAGTAAAAATTTATATACTGAAAATGGAGATTTTGACGATGCAAACATTTTTGTAAGATATTTTGCATTTATAAAAAAAGAGGGTGACGATGAAATTGACATATCGCAGATAATTAGGGCAAAAATTGATATAGCTGGATTTGGACATCCAAAAGGTTTGTTAGGATTATATTATGACAGTTATTCACATGAAGAGGGGGCGAATCTAGGTAATAGCATACAAATAAATAGGCTTGGACCCTATAATTTAAGAGAGTATTCATTAAATTGGGGGCGCGGTATAAATACTGCAAGTACCGAACTTTACGATTTAAACCAGTACGCGCGTTTAGATTTTGAGCACGGCTCTAGTTTTGTAACGACAGTTGCGGTGCTGGCCGACTCCGCCTCTCCTCCTGGTAATAATCCGCAACCATATGATAATGCTTTTAATATATTATCGAATGATTATACCGATTGCGTAAATGGCTCGTGTACATACGTTGACGGGGGTATACTTTGGGCTCTTCAATCCGAAAATGGTTCAACCTGTGATTGGACAGAATTAATTGATTTACGTAAGGTTTGCGGTATCGTTGGGTTTAGTGCAGCGTCACTAGGAGGCTATACATTAAATAATAATCCCAATGGATGTTTTAGCCCGAATCTAGGCAGGAGAGGCGGATACATGTCTAAAGAAATTTTTGGGTACAAGTTCTCTACTTTTATGATTACGTTTAGAGAACCAAGACCAATACCCGGACCGTTGCCTCGCAGATTTGGCGAACTGGGAAATGTTTATCAAAATCTCGACGAATATGGCGTGAATGCCGGTGTTTTAAACGTGGGGCGGCAAAAACCCCTTGTTCCTTCACTTTTTTCATATAGCTTTAATGCACAAGAAGACTCTTTAGGTTATGTTGCAATCTTAGTAGGTAATGGGACTTACGTTTCCGCAGATTATTTGGCACATCAACATCCGCTTTTTTATATCGGTACAGAGCAAGTCTTTGCTACTGAACCGAATTTAATTGCAAGCGTCCAAAAGATACCAAAGGAGGACTTTAACGAATTACTCTTAGATGAGTATTTTTGTGCATTTAAACCGGGGTTATATGGCCCCCCAGGAGGTTATGAACATCCGTATAGCAAAATGATAAAATTTTTAGATAATTTTGGTATTAACACTGGTCCATCAGAACCATTTATGGATCCAAATAGTTGTATACCAAAATATATCGTAACGACGCCTGTTTCTGAAAATATAAATTATTATAGTGGATACGTAACTACTACAGAAATTTTTGATTCCGGTGTCGTTTCAATTACAGGAGACAACTCTATTATTGTAAAACAGTTGGGAGAGATTCAACTAGATATGTATAATATAGCAGATAATAATCAAAGATTTAATCCACTTATTATTTCTAATACAGGCTTATTCAAAGATGATATCGATTATATTTATCCATCTAATCCAGATAATTTACAAGGATCTCCATCAAAGATAATCTACGACAGCGGGACAAACATTTTGTATAATTTAGCCCCATTTTTTGGATATTATAAATATAATTTAAATACAAAATGTACTACCTATAGTAATTATTTGAATACTACCGTTGGTGGGGATGGTGGCTATGTAGATTTAATAATAAAAGATAGTAAAATATACATACTGAATACATTTCAAAATAAAATAGATGTTATTAATAAGAGTTTGGAAATTGTAACTAATACAATTACAGGATTTGAATCACCAGCGTCAATGGTTTTAGATGGTAACAGGCTTTATGTTGGTAGTTATACAAGTAATTATATTTCAATTTTTGATATTCAAAATTACAGTCTATCAGGTAAAATCAATTTTTTTGAAAATGAATCTCCTATAAAATTAGAAATATTAAATAATAAATTATATACACTTACTAACTCAGTGCATCCTAATAAAGATATCGTTATAATTTCTGGTATAAATAGTATAACTGGAATTTACAATACATATTCAAATGTGGGATATAAAAGATTATCTACAGAAGGCCCCTACAGCCTTTCAAAAATTCAAAATAATAACTATATTTATATTGGAAACACTTCCGGAATTAAAATTATAGATTCTAATACTGATACATATCTGAATACGGTCATCAGTGGTTTCGCATCCAACATTGAAATTCCAGATAGGTTTTCAAATGTCTTATTTTCTTCTGTAAACGAATACCGGTGCAATGAAATGGTTTTCAATGATTCTGATAATAAAATTTATTTTATAGATAAAAATTTACCAGCAGTTTTTGTTTTAAATACTGGTACCAATCAGTGTGAAAAAATTATTGATTTATCAGAATTAGTTGGGGGTCCTGGTGGAATAACTTTCGAAAGTAACACTAATAATATGTACATAAGTACAAGTGATCGACTCACAAATGGAACGCTAAATAGTTTTGTTATTTTAAATAATCGTCCAAAAGCTAATATTAGTTTTTCGGAAACTCCTCAATTCATAAGTCAAAATACATATAATTTGAATGTTACTTCTAATAATAATCAAACAGGAATTTTATATAAATCAGATAAATTTCCATATATTTCAATTGATAAAACTGGAAGTATTACATTACCAACTGGCGCATTAGCAAATAATTTTGACTTTTTAGTTTTTGCTGGACAAATGCCAACATCGGGATTTGCTCACTCTTTTGACACCCAAACCTATAGAATAGGCTCTACTGGAAATAATTCTGTTTTGTATTCTTATAACGGGTATAGTGTATACAATCCTGAACTAAATCCAGGTGAACTAAAATTTTTGAAACCAACTGGACAGCTTTTAACCGGATCTAGGAATTGTGATTTTGATGATAATTGTAGAGTAGTAGTTTTAGACAATTGGAACAATCGTTCTATAAATATTTATGATTTTAACAATAATTTGTTACAATCATTAACTGGTATGGGTAATTACGTACGCGATTTACAAATGAATGGAGATGGATCGTTATTTGCTTTTAGAAGTCTGGATACCACTAGTTCAAGTATAAAAATTGTGACAGGCAATCCAAGTTTAAATGGGAGTTACAAAATCAAACAAACGATTCAAAATCCTATATCGGGGGGACTGAATCGCTTTGTTTTAAATAGGTCTGGTAATATTATCGTTTGCGAAGGTCTGTATCGTACTAATTCTGAGATGTCAGGAGTTATTTTGACTGGTTCTGTTAATTCAGAATGGGGCTTTCATAGTTCTATAAGAAGTGGTTCCCACTTTGCAATTAGTAACGATGGCTCGGTGATTGTTTCAGCCCAATTTCGGGGAGGTGTTAATCAACTGGCTTCCAATGGTGTTTTCAATGATGGAGTAAGTGTTTTTACCGGATCCATAAACGGTGGATGGAAGTTTAAAACTGCTTTAAGTGGAGTTGAAATTTATAATCTATCTCCAAATGTTTTTATTCTACCGACAACATTTACTTATCCTTCATTTTTCATAAAAAACGAAGATCTTATTGTCGTTCCCATGTATTTAGGTATCACTGATGGATTCGTCCTTGATTTTTTTACAGGCTCTAAAATTAATGGATGGAAATTAAAACCCAGGGGCGCAGAGGTTCTAATTGAGTCTATCTATGCAGATATTAGTGATGACGGTAGAACTATACATACCGCACCAACAACTAGTACGCCATATTATTTTCTTCCATATAGAGAAACTGGTTATATATTTTCATTTTCAGGATCTAAAGAGTCAGGGTGGCGTACATACCAAGGGATGCCTAATCCCTCATATTTCCGTATGCCGACAACGCCATCGCCAATGTACCCACGTTTTAATAGTAAAATACGTTGCCATAGAAATGTCGTAGTAACATATAGCGATACTTATGATGGAGTCTACGTGGCTGCTCCATCTCCAACAAGTTTTTATACTTATGATATTTAATATAAATATTATTTAATAAATATTATAATAAGTGTAATAATTATATAGGAACAAGGTAAAATATGGATTTAAGGGAAAAAATACAAGAACTCTTTCAAACAACTCCGGATTATATTTATGGAGTTTCTTTTGGTTTTAAAACTGTCGAAGGAAAACAAACGGAAGATTTGGCGATTATTTTTCATATAAATCAAAAATTGCCATTAGAATCTATTCCTGAAAACGAAAGGATCCCAGAGTTTATAACTATAGATGGGAAAGAGTATCCTACGGATGTTATTAATGATTCACAACCAAAAAATTTTGCGTGTTATAATATTTCGGAAACCAATCCTAGTCTCCAAGTTTTGCCCCATCGGCAAAAACATCGTCCAATAAAAGGTGGCACGGTTATTTGCGCAACTAGTAATTGCGGATTTTCATATGAAGAATTTGATGATAATAAAATTAAACCTTATAGTCTTGGAACTTTAGGGGCTATAGTTGTAGATAATATTACAAATACCCTAGTAGGCCTAACTGCTGGACATGTTCTATCTAAAGAAATTACAAGCCCCACTTTTAGAAATTTGCAAAATGCGCAGCCTGTTAATATTTTATATCCACAAAAATTAAATATAATTGATCGTGATAATAAATTGAGTAACCTACAATCCGTTGATTTGTATAATCAAGAAGTTTATCAATTTAATGAAAGCTCTGGAATTGACATTTCTTCAAATGATGCAATCGGAGTGCCGAAAAGATACGTACCAATTTCTGGTAGATTTCGTAATTTTGCAGATGCGGGAGTTTTTACTTTGTCAAAAAACGCCATTAGTCTTACTGGATCTAATGTTCAATTAGGTCTTGATGGAACTTTAAATATGGGGTTTGCGACTACTGGTGAAATATATGATATTTTTACTGGTCAAAGAACTATTTTATCAGCGGGAAGGACTACTGGTCCAAAAAATTCCGGTTGTAGATTAACAATTAAAAACTATTTTACATCTATGGTAATTAGTGGTTATTATGACAATAATATTGTTACTGGTTTCGGTTTTTCCGATCTAATTGGTTTTGGCGATAGTAATAATGGTCCAGATCCAGCAGCTGCTGGAGATTCTGGATCAATTTTATATGCCGATTGTAACGGTGCAAATAAAATAATTGGCGTAGTTTTTGCAGGATCGCAAACCGGAAGTAACAATGCATATGCATGTAGAATTGATCATATTGCTCAAAAATTAAATATAAATTCATGGACTGGTAATGTTCTTAATTTTGATAATTTAAATTATAAAAAAGGTTTGATAACAGGAGCTAATCAGAACTCACCGTCTCTTATCGTAGGTGGGGACACATATTTTCAAGCGGGTATCTATTCAAATTTTCTGGGACCAGTTAATCCTAATAATCTTGCTGGTTCTAATACAGTTATAAATCCAGACGGTAGTTTAACAATAAATCCAAATTTAAATCCGAACAATACTACACAAAATATACTACCAGGTGATCCTAGTAATGATGATAGTTTAAATATTAAAGATACAGATATATTTTTAAATTCTTTTATTCTTTTGCCTGGGAGTAGTGCCTATTCTGTTTTAGCTGAAGGTATCCTTGTCGATAGTAATTTTAAACCAGTTAGTAATGCAACTATCGTTTACAAAATAGAAGTCTTGAGTACCGTAGAAACTTCGGAACAAGTATTAAGAGGCACAATTTCAACTGTATCTACCGATGCAGAAGGAGTTTTTACGATTGTTGCAAATAATACTGCCCAAGATTCTTTAAGTTTTAGAGTTAAAATCTTAGACGCTGTAAAAGACTCTTATACTTTTAGACCGGACTTAAGTATAAAAAATGAAGATACTGTTTTGGCTAGTCCTGTTGAAAATTCTGACAATCCACCTACGCCACCGCCATCAAATGAAAACGAGGAAGAGTCAAGTGGTGAGAATGAATCTGGTCCCGAACTACCAAGTACAACCACTACTGAGTCTGAAGATTTAAATACAACAGGTACTGGCAGCGGCAGCGGCAGCGGCAGTAGCAGTGTTAAAGGCAAAAGAGGCGGTTTCGTAACGCCCTGTTGCGACGACGCATTAGACATCAAAAATAATTTTGCTGCGCAATTAGATATAACAGTTTTCTGCAAATCTAGTTCCAATGGTCTTTTAACTAGAATTGAAATTCTAGCAAATTTAAATATAACAAATAATCCAATAGTCTGTGAAGGTAATAATTTGCAAGCATATTTGGCGATTGGTGGCCAAAAAATCAAATTTAGCCCGTGGATACAACTTGGAACAAGGGTATTAAATAGCGACGGTTTAATATTATCACAGCAACAATTCGATAGAATTTTGAGTGCTGCTAGCGGAGGTTTAACGCCAGTCAACGTTATTATTCAAGGTAGTTTAAATTCTGCTATTTCGGTTGGATGTGAAGATGAAAATACTAGAAATAGAGTTTATTTTAAAGCAAATACAAATATTAAATATATTAGTTGGAATGAAAGTGTTACCGGAAGCGATCAAGCTCAAGGACCTCATTGTATAGGAACTCAAGCAGCAAGATGTGATGATAAGATATGCCCAGCTAAATGCTGCGACTGTTGCGCTCAAGTCGTAGATACCGGGGTAAGAGAATTAGTTCTAGCATATCCTGATGAAGATGGTAATCTTTACTTTACAACTCTAGCAGCAGGAGGATGTCCAGGTTTAACAAATGTAGATAGTCGTTTGTATACAGATTTATTTACTTGTGCTTTCGATTGTGATTGCCTCGCAGAAGATCCTGGAAGTCAGAGAATTCCAAAATTTATAGCTACAGCAACAAAAAGAAGTATTAGTTGTGAACGTAGTAAGCAAACTTGCTTTCAATGTGTACTTGATCCAGATGAGTGTCCACCACCGGATTCGTATAATACATCTTTATTTAATACTGCAAATATTTTACCATTAGGTACGAATTTACTATCAAATAAAAAATCAACTATTTATAAATCGGTATAATTATGTCTTGCAAACCTGGAAATGAATACGCTATTGATACTTTTTTAGAACAAACAACTTGTTCTGGATTAAGTTCTCAAAATATTCGAATAAAAAATATCGTTTCTGGTCAAACGTTGACATTAAAATCAGGAATATATGCGTGGAAAAATGAAGGATATGATATATATCAAATTAATCCAACCAGTGGTTCGGCATGGATATTGAAAAGTGGCACTAATTTATATGCTAGTGTTTTTGGTATAGAACCGAGTTTTATTAGTGGTTCTGGATTACCAATGAATTTAGGTCTGTCTAATTTTAACACTATAACGGGAACCCCTATACAAACTGGAAACTACAAATGTAAATTAATTTATAAATATTGTAATAATAATTATACGGGAGCTACTAGGGAAATTACAATCCACGTTTGTACCGGTGAAGAAGTGGTTGCGCCGTATGTTCCAATTTTTTTCAATTCTTTGGGCCCAAAATTTAATTACGATCCAATTGTTCAATATAGTACTGGCTGTTTTAGCGGTAGCCCATTTTTGAGTATTGTTAGTGGACAAAGACTGGTATTAGAATCGGGTTCCCCAGCATGGTTATACACGCATTCTGAAGATTACTCATTTATAACTGGTAATAGACTTTTTACTCTTTCAACCGGAACAAATCTTTATAATACTAGTAGTGGAATTGAACCAGAAGCAATAAGTGGATATTTACCGGTAGGACTGGCCTATAAAAACTATTCTACTATAACAGGAATTCCAACAGGCACTGGTAAATGGAGTTGTTTAGTACAATTCGGATACTGTACAGGAAGTGGAAGTACGCTTCAGTACGGAAAAATTAATAAATTTATTTTAGAAGTAATTAAGCCCGAACAGATTAATTACACTGAAGGTGCTGTATATACAGCTTTTTCCGCTTCAAATACAATTCCTTATAATTTAAATAAAGTTAAAAATATAAATTTTTATTATAATCAAAATAATCAATTTGTTAGATATTTTGAAACAATAAGCGGATATGGTAATATAAATAAAACTGAAAATTTTAGTGAAACTCCTCAAATATTTTATGAAGAAATAAATCGTCCAACTGGATATTTACCAGCCGTATTATATCAAACTGGAATACTTTCTGGAGTAATTGGCGAAGGTTTATCTTCTTTCACATGGTCCGATGTGAATATTACTGGAACGGGTTCTCAAGGAAATGTTTATTTAGATCAAATTACTGGCTACAGGACGGCCCAAAATATTATTATTTTTAATACTGGTTTATTAGTTGATGGGGATATTTTAAGTATTAAAGATGTTAATTTTTATTATAGAACACCTAATAATGTGGGAGACTCACTTTATAATTTTGATTCTTTATCTAGATTAATAAATGTTTTAAACTCTGGGGCTGCTGGGGCTTTTAATGATACCGATTTCTTTTTACAAGATTATGTAGGTATAACTGGATATGTAGATGAATCAATTTTATATTTATACTCCTACTTACTAAGTGGAGAAGATGGGAATACAGTTAAAATTTCTAGAAATACTCAAAATCTAGACAGTATTAAAATCCCATACAGATATTTTCAAAGCGGCGAAACCTTTAGAACTCCAACGAATACATGGTATGGAGTTTTTGATACAACTTACCCTACGATTACAAAAGAAAAAAGTGGTATATATTTTTATAATTATATTGATAATAATTTTTATGGAAATATTTCCGGATTATCATGGGTAGATAGCTTTAGTGGTAATTATTATATAACAACTGGTATATATGATACTTTGTTACCATTAACTCTTAGTGGTAGTCTGGTTCCATTTATCCAAGGTCAAAATATTTATTCGGGTTCATTGTTAATACCAAGCGGACAGAAGGCTTATCCTACAGGTTTTTCAATTTCTATCCGTAAACCAAACTATTATGATATTAGCGGAAATATTGCTAAATATATAGTCAGTGGAGAAAATTTTATATATAGTGGTTTAATTGAAGGGTAATATTATTTATGAGTACTTTAATCCCAAGAACAAGAACAAGACTTCACCCCTTTCGTATAGATTTAGTTAGACAGGGTAAAGATGAATTTCTTGCAGTTAATTATCATTCCCGTCTTTTTAAAGGAATGACTCTAAATGAGGAATATTTAAGCTTTGATCAAACATTGTCAATAACGGGGTTAGACTTTTTAGAACCAGTACCCATTAGCTTTCCAGGAAAAAATTTTTATTGCGTTCTCGAAGTTGAAATTTCAAATTTACAGCCAATAAAAGCCAATATAGTTTGGGTAGAAGGGGATTCAAAGGTTGACGACTTAAATCCAGTAGTATTTGAAAGTACAACTGATTTAAGCCAGGTAAAATCAAGAACAATTATTGGGATTTACGTATTTGACGGGGAACAAACTGCTGGAACTTTATCTCCAGATTTAGGCGGGGCTAAAACCGGTTATATTACACAATTTGTACATAGCGATTTAATGATATGTAACATGGTTTTTGATGGAGTGCCTGTAATTTTACCAGTCCCATTTGTTGGTGGAAGATTAAACGCCAATTTATTTTAGCATATGTCAAAAATTAAACCACATGTTTTTCATGAATTTTTTAGTAGGTATGATTCAAGCTTATCTCGTGAAAGGAGATGGAATAGAAATCCTTCACACTCTATAAGATCCTTTTTTGGCGCAAAAGACCCATATAATAAAAATGATAATGTAAAAATTACTGAATTTGCTACGGAAGAAGAGGCTTTGACTTGGTATAAAAAAAACCAAATGAATCAAGCAAGGTTCGATAAAGTTAAATCCGAAACTTTCTGTAAAAATTATTTTATAATTCCCGAGGCAGAGTTCGGTAAATATAGGGGAGTGTTTAATAAAATGATTAAATCTGTAAAAATTAGTTCAGACTTTGAAATTAATGGGGAGGGTAATGGTATTCTATCATGTAGTGATTCGGATTCTGTAAGTGAGGGAGTCACAGAAGAGGAGAAGGGGAATAAAACGTCTGAAACTCTTACGCTTACAAGTCCATATGGATCATCTTATTATCAAGGGTTTCTTTCCGCTGATGACGATGGATATTTAGATGGTAGGAACGTCGGGGGATTTTATGAAATTGAGCTAACTTCAGATAAAAAATCTTCCTTATCTGCTTATGCTAAAGACATCTACGGTGTATTCGTTGGTGTTACTTTAGATATAACATGGCATAAAGAAGTTGAATATAAAACAAAATTAAAACTTATAAATAATTATGATTCTAGCAAATTATTTGGAATTAAAGATTTGGAAGATCGTGTTAGTCCTAACAATTTTTCATACGTTACAGATAGACTCGGAGTCAATAGCGATAAGGAAACTTTAATTATGCACCGTGCAAGAATATTTGAGAAAGAATGGCAATTTAATAAAGAAAATTTTAAACGTATCTTTCTGAGTAGCCGTAAATTTAATCTAGATCGTACTTTTAAAAATGACCCTATCTTTTTACCAAAAGAAATTTTTACTTACGATGATAGTGTTTATATAGATTTAAATTTTAATCATTCTCATTCCGCAGCTGCATCAAACTGTGAAGAAAATTTTGAAACAACTTTAACAAAAACTTATACAAATCTAGGAGAATCTAAAATTGATATTCAAAATACGAATGCTTATTTTGATAGGATTATTCAGAACATGAATTGTAGTCTTTCTAGTATTATATATATAAAATCTACAAAAATTTATTTATGTTTTATTAATTTTTTCCATGAGATAAGTTGCAATTATACGACTATGTTCACTGATAATGAATGTCCTAATTTAGATTGTAAACAGGTTCCCGGTTCTAGTGTTTCTACTAGAGGGCAACACTTAGCTTCTACGAATGACGCTATAAAATCTTATTATGTAGATTCATTGTATGAAAATTTATGCGATAAAGAACCAGAAGATTCTCAGAAATTTGAATTTGAAATTAAAAAATTAGATTTAAAAATTTTGGATAAGACTTTTCAAGTAGAATACCAGAGTTTAAAACCACGAGAATTTAAAACAGATTATAGAGATTGTGGGGATACGTTTACAAATAATATAAATCAGTTTTTATATTCATTAGTAAATGTCAAAATGAATAAAAATTATTTAATAGAAATTGTACCATGGATTAAAGAAGATTTTGATAAGACTTTAGTATTTCCACCCAAAATACAGTAAATTATTTCTTATTTTTATTTTTAATTCCACTAATAATGGTGAACATTGACAGTGGGGAAATATCTTTTATAGATTGCCAACCCTCGGCATTTTCCATTTTTTTCTGGACTGCTCTTTCTTTAATCTGTGAGAAAGAAAGGTTATGCTCTTCCATCGTTTTTTCCAAAAGAGCTACGGGTTGTGTAACAAGAGTATTTGGTTCGATTTCTGTATCTACATGAGTTGTTTTACCCATCTCATCATTTCCAACGATGTTAATCTTGAGGAAGCTTCGAACGGTACGAATAAAAGCCCTATTTTCAGCAATTGCCATTAAAAAGTTTTTAGCAAAGTCTTTAGTATTATCTAGATGAGCGTCGGCCAAGGCTGAAAATGAAACCGATTGCATATTTGTTTCATAATTAGGGGCCCAATCAATTGTACATTTAACAGCTACATAATCAGGTTGGGCTTGCATTACATCATAGTTAACATTCAAGTATCCACGAATCTGAGCAAGTTCTTTGATACCCGCTAAAAGAATAAGTAGCTGATTATCTGGAAGAACGGAAATATCAATTTCCTTAAGATTCACATCTTTTTGATTTTTAAATGCATCACGATTAGGGACAAGATATTCTTTACTAATCATTGACCTCCAGTTAATTGTGTTATCTGGATTGAAAGTATATTCTACGCATTCTAAAAGACCGTTAACGTCTCTTTTAAATTTATTAACGGTATCTTTATAACGGTAAACGATTTTATCTGACATGGATTAAGTATCGCAATATTTGATCTGTGTGTCAAACTTTATTTATAAAATAAACAATAATCTGCGTCTTCTTCAATTAATAAATCAATATTGTTTATATCTTTGATATTTTGTGTCACATCTAGTTTATCTAAATTAACGGGTTTATTTTCTAAAAAGGCCGCTTTACTTAAATATGTATTATTATTTGCAAACAAGATTTTTTTGCTTTTATAAAATTTACTTTCTTTGATTTCTTCAGCTGGTTTATCTGTATTCTCAACGATATTAATTATCTCCTGATAATCTATTAATTCTAACTTTTTACTATCTAAAGCTGATTCATTTTTATTTTTAGATTTATTAAATATAAAATCAACCTTCATTCCTAAAGATTTGATCTTGTTAACAAAACTAAGGTCAATATCATTAAAAGTGATGTCGTAAAACAAATTAATTATTTTATCTTTTAATTGAAAAAGTTTTTCAATTTCAAGAGGTTTATCTGTAATGATTGCGCACTTTCTTATATTTAAATTATTTAAAGTACTAATATAATCCTTTTCTTCAATTTGGTCTATATAGTCAAAACGAATATTTAGGGGGACTTCTGGGAATACAGTGTTTGATAAAATAATAGAAGGAATAGCCTCTAATAGAATATTTCCGTATCTTTGTCCAATAAAGATTGTATGAATATTTTGACTCAAATTTATATTTAAAAGAGTTTTTACACTTTCTATAATTGATTCTATTTTAATTTCATTAACTCTTTTAGGACTTTCGTTTGGATTAAAGCTTGGGCTCCAATTTTTGGGCGTTAAACAGATTTGATTTTTATTTTTCCAAAATGGGCCAGCGATTTCTGGAGAAGAAACGCTATACAAACCAATAAGTGGTACGCCAAATGCACTACACATATGAATTGCAAAACTATCATTACCAATATGTAATTTAGAATTTTCTAGAATAAAAGCTGTTTGATTGATATTTGTCTGTCCCTGCAAATGAAAAACATTATTTAATGCTTTATCTTCTTTGGCCCCAATCTGAATTATTTTGTAACCAGCTTTTTCTAAGTCTTCGTATATAAAATTTAGAACTTCTTGAAAATAATCATAACATTTACCTTGCATACCACTGCTATTTTGAATAGTTATATATTTGTCGAAAGGTAGTGGAAAAAACTTTTTATGAATAAATGGTTTCTTTATTTTACTCCCTGTTGATAAACTGTATGTTTCGACTAGGTGCATATTATTTTAATTCTAAATCTATTTTGTCTTCCCCATTGTGCATATAACTAAGAAGTCTTTGCGTTGAGAAGTATGGATTATATACGATATCACAAATACGACTTTGCCCCATTCCGCCCTCCATTACTATAAGATTATCCATGATTGGGTGATATGGAACCCATTGATCTACAAAGGGGTTTCCGTAAATTAAATCTTGATATTCAGGTTTTGTAGCAAAATATATTTTATATTTATTTGATGGGTATCGATCTCTAATCGATTCCAGTAAAGATGTTACTAAAAATACATCACCAATACTTTCGGGTTGAACAATAAGGACTTTTTTATGATCTGGATAGCTATTAAATAAATCTTTAATTTCAAGAGTCTTATTATTTTCTTTTCCTAATTCTTGTTGCGCCACTTGCCTAAAGTAGTTTTCAATTTGTTCTTTTGGTACTTTTTGTTCTAATTTTTGTAACCAGTGAATTAAACCTTCATCTTGATCACTTACTTCTGTATCTAAAATTAATTTATATAGAGACTTAACCCAGATTCTTTCGTCGCTATCAGAAGCAATAACCGCTTCGGGATTAGGTTTATTTTTGTTTTCGGTATTAAATATAAAAGTTGAATCATCTAATACGCCCTGACTATCAATGAATTCTTCAAATTTACTACCATTTATTTCAATACTGTAATTTTCTACAGCCCATTTTCTAGAATCTTTTTCCATCTGATGTCTAGTATTTGGCTTCATTTCATAAACCTTTTTAAAGATTTTAGAAAGCTCGTAAGCTGAAGGCTGAGATTTCAGAAACTGTGTTCCATGTTCTGTATAAAAAGTAAACTTCATTGCAATGCTACCTTTATTATTTTCAACGATGTCTTCACCGAAAGAATACGGAGCCGTAGTTACAATTTTTTCAGTTAAAGCTGCTTCCACGCATGGAAGCTCACAAGCTCCAGACGTTGCGGGATGTGAATACAAAGAAAATATATTATAAATTTCATTCAACTGTTCATCCGAGACTCCAAGTCCAACGTTCGCCGTTACTAAAGTTTTTCTTTTTATTACCGGATTTTCAATATCCTGTCCGTGGAAAGGGGCAATAAAATATTGACGAGTTTCGTTACAAACATATGTACATAAAACTTCTTTAGGGTCTACTCCATATTGTTGACACAATCTATGAATATCCCACCCTTCACCATAATGAGTATGTGTGTATAAAAATGTATTTTTAACTTCCGGATTATGTTTCTTAAAAAGAGAGTATGCTTCAATCTGTGTATTAATTAATTTTCTAAGCTGATTTCTAAAAACAAATCCAATAATAAAAGCATCTTGTGGCAATCCAAAACGATTCTTGACTTCTGCAATTTTTGAAGCTGGTAGCTTGTAAAAATTATTAGTATTAACAAGCGGGTATTGATTTTTTACGTGATTAAAATTATGTTTATGTAGTTCTTTTCTTGCAAAATCGCTCCAAGTCCAATAGTGATTTATTTTAGGAGCTTTTTCTATAGTATCAGGTAATAGCGGTAATGAATCAAAGGTATTCCAACAAACTGTAGGTATCTTATTAAAGAATGGTAAATCAACCACAAATTGGGACCCCCATGTATCATTAACGGAAAAGATAACATCGGGCTTGAAATCTTTAACAATATTTGTCATTTCTAAGTTACCATATGCCGCCGTTCTTGCTAGATTTGGATCTTGATTGATCTGTTGAATTTTTTGCGGATCATCAGGTAATACCCCGATAGTTCTCCACGGAAACTTATGTTCATGAGCGCCATGCTTTGGCAAACCCTGTGCAGCATTTAAAATTTCATACTTACCAGTTTTATAAAGATAGGTTAATAGTAATTTGCAATTTTTACCAAAACCTGTAAAAGCTCCAGCGTAATCAGTTAAAAATAAAACTCTTTTTTTACGCATATACCCTATTATAGATATATTTGTTGTAAAGTCAACTTTAAATATTCCTGTAGCCGAAGAGTTTCTGCAAAGTTTAGGGCTATACTAATCCCACCGAGTTTAATTAAATACCCTACATGTTTGTCTTCTTTTATAAAAGGTTCTACAAAGATAGGTGTTTTTCCAGCATGTACGGTTGACCATTTTTTTGTACCGGAAGATTGTAAAACTAGAAGGGTTTCAGCAATATCATTCTCACTTAATTTAATACGCTTATGTTTTTCTGGATTATTGACATTTTCTTTGAATGTTCCATTCTTTGTTTCATTATTCCATCCAGCCTGCCTAATAATGTTAACGTAAAAACCGTTTTTCTTTTGTTCTTCTTGGTCGAGTGTTAAACCAAAAGTAATCCATGAACCAGTTACAGATTTAGTTGGTTTGCAAAAATCTAATTTTTTCATAAGAAATTATATCGATTTTTTTAGAACGTATCTAAGAATAAAATCCAATATGCGTAAGATGATGAATATAAGACCTACGAATAATATGTTCCCAATAATAATGGATATTATTAATGAAATCCAAGTAGTAAAACATATAATGCATGAAAAAAGTTTTAATAAAAACTTAATCAAGAACGATTTGGAAAAACATCTTTTTACGTATAGATACTCGATATAGCTGTCAAAAGATAAGTTTGGGTCTTGGTTATTTAAGTATTCGTCTACTAAAAACCACTTATACAATTTATAGGGGAATAGGTGTCTAAAAATTTTAAGATAGTAAGCAAAAAAATCTGAATAAAACCATAAATGTATAATTAAGGCCCCCAAACAACAGAGTAAAATTAAAAATAAGCTTGACATAACTGTAAAAAAAATTAAGATAAAGGAACATTTCTATTTCGAAAACTCACTTCGTTCGTCTTCGATTTGTTCGCTTTGCTCACAAAGATTATATTTATCTATTTAATAAAATCTAAAAAAACGTTTGACTTGTCAATAAAAATTTGTTAATGTATTAGAATGGATCATTTAAAAGATGGGGCATTAATAAAAAATGTCATCAATAAACAATGCAATGAAAGTTTAAAAGAATTGGTAAATAGACATAGTGGTATTATTTTTAATATTGGTAAAAAATATTGTAGTTCTTGTAATTTAGATATTAGTGAGTTAAATGATAATCGATATTGGATTGTTTTTAATGCGGCAAAAACCTTTAATGATACTAAAGGTAGTAAGTTTTCAACATGGCTTGGTAATCAAGTAAGATTTTTTTGTTTGAACTATAAGAATAAAAACTCAAAACTTATTCCTATTGAAAATGAACATCTAGAGTTTTTTATTAATAACTTTTCTAAAAACGATGAAAAAGTAAATCAAAAAGAAGTGATTAATACTATTATAGATCTTTTCAATCAGATTTCAGATCCGAATACTAAAAATGCTATTTACTATCGTTACTTCTATAATAAAGAAAGAATTCTGAACTATTCAGAAATAGCTGATATTTTAAAGGTTACACCTCAGACTGTTTTAAATTGGCATAATAAATTTGTAGACTTTGCGAAAAAAAAATTGACAAATAAAACAAATACAATTAGTATATAAAAACTATGGAAAATAATGAAAAAACTAAACTCGAAGAGGCTGGAGCCTTTTGGATGAAAACCTCAAAAACTGGAACGCAGTTTCTTACTGGAAAAGTTAAGTCTAAATCCGGTGAAGAAATCAGTGTTATTGTTTTTAAAAACAAGTATAAAACAGAAGGATCTAATCAACCAGATTACCGTATCTATTTTGATAATGGCCCTAAAAATAATATGGAAGTACCAGCTTCTAATACTAATGACGCTAAAGTTACACCGGCTCCAAAGGCTGAAGCTAAAACCGACATTAAGTCAGAAGAAATCCCATTTTAATTTGTGTCTAAACTAGCGTTTAATCTACCATTAAATTCTACTTCTTTAGGCCAAGTATCTTTCTCAATCTTGAGAGAGGTCTTTAAAAGAAAGTTAGATATACATTTATTCCCAATTGGGGGAGTAGACGTAAGCTCTCAAAGTCAAGACCAAGACTTTCTGAGTTGGTTACAAAACGCTATTTTAACATCAGTTAAAGAACATAATAAAAACACCCCCATATTTAAATTGTGGCATTTTAATGGTAGTCTAGAAAGTTATTCGAATAAACAAGTTTTACTTTCTTTTTACGAAGTAGACTCTCCTACAGCGACAGAAATCAACATTATAAAAAACAATGAAAAAGTTTTGTTATCCAGTAATTATGCGATATCAATATTTAAGTCATTAGGTCTTAATAATGTTGATTTCGTCCCACTAGCTTTTGATTCAACACATTTTAAAAACTCTACAAAAAGAAATGTCGATGCTATTCAATATGGACTTTTTGGAAAGTTGGAACCTCAAAGAAAACGACACTTAAAAGTACTCTCTTTATGGGCAAATAAATACGGAAATAACCCAAACTATAGTTTGAATTGTGCTATATTTAATCACTTTTTAGACCCCAATGTTCAGTCTCAAATTATAAGCCAAGCGTTAAATGGTCAAAAATATTTTAATATTAATTTTTTAAATTATATGCCATCGAACGAAATGTATAATGATTTATTAAATAATACAGATATTGTACTAGCAATGAGTGGCGGAGAAGGATGGGGGCTACCAGAGTTCCAAACCGTTGCCCTTGGTAAGCACTGCCTTGGTCTTAATGCACACGCATACAAAGATTGGATGACAGATCAAAATGCGGTACTAGTTCAACCTAACAGTAAAATACCGTGTTACGACAATATCTTTTTTAAACAGGGTCAGGAGTTTAATCAGGGAAATATTTTTGATTGGAGCGATCAAGACTTTTTAGATGGTCTTGATAAAGTAGAAGCTCGTTATAAAAATGATCCTGTTAATTCAGAAGGTTTTAAGTTACAGGAACAGTTTACATATTCTAAAATGGTAGACTCTATTTTAGAAGTTATGAAAAATATATAATATGGAAACAATATCTAACATTGGAGAGAAGCTTAAATTTAAAGACGGCACTGAATACATGCGTATGCCGAATGGAGAACTTCGTAGAATGTCTCCCAAAGCCTATCAAATTAGAAAAAATAACAAAAAGCAGGTAAAATAAGGTATGCCTTATTACTTGTTTAGCCATCCTGATACCGAAGAAGTTCGTGAAATATTTTTTCATATGAATGATGAAAAAGTATATGTAGACGAAAATAATTTAAAATGGAATCGTGAGTTTGTAGTTCCACAAGCTAGCATGGACACCAATATAGATCCATATTCAAAACGGGCGTTTATGGATAAAACAAATAAAGCTGGAACCTTTGGTGAGATGATGGACCTTTCCAAGGAATTGAGCGAAAAACGTGGTGGCGTTAAAAATGATCCAGTCAAAAAGGGTTATACTAAAGATTGGAAGAAAAAAAGAAATCTAAACCATACACCAAAAGCAATTCGATAAAATTTATTTATTTTTGATAATTTTTATTTTTTTGCAATCCAACTCATAAGCATGTATAGTATATATTACTAAGATGAATACAGAAATTATTACAGAAGCTTT
>Ga0181358_1000036_pt1 | contig 51148 bp, 51 predicted proteins | sample Fa13VDMM110SD_FD_130096 | JGI IMG/M metagenome (GOLD analysis project Ga0181358, IMG submission 130096) | Freshwater viral communities from Lake Michigan, USA - Fa13.VD.MM110.S.D | ecosystem: Environmental > Aquatic > Freshwater > Lake | place: USA: Michigan | collected 2013-09-24 | reverse complement strand
TTCGATACCTTCTTACTTGGCCTGCATTTTTTTACACCTTTAGTTTTTGAACTACCACAAGGTTTACCATGTTGATCTACCCACTTTTCTTTTACCCAACGACGTAGATCTTCATCTAGTAATTCTTGTAGTTTGATCGTGCTCATTTTATTTTTTAAGATGATTATGTAATATGCCACCAATAGTTGCTGATATTACGTGTAAATTATTAATTTGTGACGGTTCTAATCTTGTTTTTCTTTTTGTAAAATCTAGGCCTAAACAACCTATAAGCTTACCATTAATGTTGTGTATTCCAAAAACGTATTGACTTTTTGTACCGAAATCTTCAGCGACATATTGCATCCCATAAGTCTGTGCATGTGGATCTGCATAATCTGGAATGCTAATGTGTCCTTTTTGGTATACCTCTTTGAGCGACTTACTGAATAGATTAACTGGAATGTTTTGCTGGTATGCCTGTACCGAGTCTGTATCTTGTGATAATGACTCGTAAAACATACTATACTTTTGTATAGATTTGCCCGTTGGATAAAAATGACCACCGTTGTGGAACTGGAGTATCCAAGCTCTATCACACTTTAAATCAAAAATTAACTCATCCAACTTATCTGATACGTGAGTTGCTGCTTCCAATTCCTCTTTAATTGGATCTTTCTTTTGTTTTCTCTTTTCGATCCATTCTCTAACTAACATAACCACAATAGGTCCTACTACGCCCGTTAGGAAAGCGACTAGTAAGTTAATGTGCATCTGTGTCATTTTCTGTTTGTTTAAGTTTATCTATATATTCAGTAACCATAGACGAAACTTTTTTCCTATCTTCTCCAACCCAAGCTTCTATTTCACCATTTTCGGTAACATGCTTAGTACTTACATTTTCTTTCATGTAGTCTTGTAAATACTCGATTAGATCTTTATTAAAACTTTTTCTATTTGCTTCTTTTCTTAATTTTGTGTATTCATTCCACTCACCCTTTTTTATAATTTCATGCTCCAAGTCTATAACACAATTAAAGCATACTCTGTGGGTATCCCATGATTGTTGGCTTAGATAATGCTTCATGGTTTTATTGCAGTGTGGACAAGCTAATGGTGCAAGAAAATATTTTCGAGTATCTTCCATTTTGTTTATGGTACGTTTAATACCATTTTTTATGGTCCAAGTTTTACCGTTTTCTAACCAAACATCACCTTCTGTGTGTTTTACACTCTTTTTATTTTGACCTGTGAAATGTAACATATTATAACTTATATTTTGTAAATAGATTCTGTAGTTTAGCGTCAAACTCCTTAAAAGCTTGTGTTATTTCTGATTTGACTTTATTTGAGTAAGCTTGTGCTTGTTCTTTTGATTGCAGTGTTTTAGCAAATCTCTTACCACCGGTAGATGATATTGTTATTTCCATATTAAGATCTACACCTGGCATAGCCTGGCTTTCTCTCTCTACATCCTGCTCGAAATGTAATCTTAAATTTAAGGCAGGTGCAGTTGCTACTATCTCTTTTTCTTCTGTGAGATTTTCCTTAACACCAAATCCACTTTGCAATCCTTGAGTTAAAAATTTTCCAGTGATCTTAAAAGGACGGCCTGGATAAATTGAGTCGTCTGTGATTACAATACCTTCATGTTTTTCCAGATCACCAATTTCGCTAGTTGCGTTATTTAAAATCTCATCACCCAATTTTACAATGGCTGTATAAACAACACTATCGTTGACAACTTTTTGTGGATCGAGATTTGGGAAATCCTGTGCTATGTTTTTACTATCTGCTGCTTTTAAATATTGTTGACGAGTGATAAGTGGTGTTTGAAATTTAACATCCTTCAACCAATCACCTAGTGTCTTTTCGACCGGGGTGCCTTGTGGGTACAGTGTTATTTTTTCAGATAATGGTCTTTGTAGGTTTGGTGTTGCTTTAAATTCAACATCTACAGTACCTAATACTTTAAAACCATTTTTTTGTGCAACAACATTGAGCTTATTTATATAAGCTTGCATCGCTTGCTTATCATAGCTTATATTGTAAGCTTCTCGTGATTTTACTCTGCTTGTCTTTGGATCAATATTCTTAGGTTTTATTTCTTTTAATCCATGGATAGCTAAGAAATTACCAATATCACCGTATCCAATCACATTTGTTTGACCCTCAACGTATTCGATATTTAGAAGGATATTTGGATTGTCTATTAAACCTAGTTGTTTTAATTCGTTTTTAGTGGATGGAATTGCATCATTAAATATCTTTAATACCTTACCACCTATTTTTATAAATCCATGTTCTTGGCCATCCTTAGATGGAAAGCGGTTTGGTAAATCGGCTGTTGTAATACCTTTAACATCAAGATCACTTGCTGATCCTCTATCCATTGCAAACTCACGTTTACCGTTAATATCAGCTAATCTTACTGATGCGTTTACACCGTCAATCTTTACACTGGTGCCGCCTTTCTTTATTGAATCTATTGACTTCTTAAATACATTAATCAACTCCTGGCCAGTGCTTGTAAAATCAAATGGATGCGCCATGTGACCACCAGCACCACCTTCAGATAGCATATTCTTTGCAGCTTTTTTAATCTTAGGTGCTAGATATGATCCAAGTGCTATTATTGATCCACCTGGTATAGTTGCTACTCCTACTGCTTTCAATGCTGTTATAAGTGCGTCTTTTTCCTCAACACTCAGCTTCTCACCACGTACTAATTTCGATAAACCCTTTTTAGCAATACCCCCTTGATCCTTAGCCTTTTGTATAAATTGTTTTATTTTAGTTTTGTCAAAGGACATTTCTTTAAGTTGTGTTGGATTTTTTAAGAGGATTTTAATAACCTTATCTAACTCTTCGTCAGATAGGTTTGGATAGTTCGATTTTATATTCTCAATATCTTTTTTCTGTAAGTCTTTTCTTAATACGCTAGCACTGATTGATCCGTTAAATCCATCTGTTCTATTAATATAATTTAATGGAGTTACATCCACTGGTAATTTAACCGCCATCACTCCTTGTGGAATAAATCGACCATCTTTTGTACCTTGTGTTTTATATTTTTCATTAACAGCTTGTACAAAGATATCAGATCTTTTAGCATCATCACCCTTATTACTTGCTGCCATTGCTAGTTTTGCTTTTGAGTCTTTTGGAAGTCTTAAAGCATACTCATAAGCAGCTTGCATTGGATTATCAAAGTTTACTGGAATTACTTTTATTTTTGAACTTGTAGCTAGTACATTCCAGATTCGTATAGACTCTTCTCGAGTTATACCTTCACGCTCAATAGGTCCTACCATTACAAGAACTTCCTTCACATCTTGTCTTTCTGCGTATTTATCTGCTAATTGTAGATGACCAGCATGTGGTGGTTTAAATCCACCTGGCAATAGCACAGTAATACCTTCTTCTTCTAGAAGTAGGCTCTCTACTAAGTATTTGGTTAACTCATTCATTGCTTATAAATAGTCTGGTTTTGTTGTATTATTGCCGTAAGCTCGTTTACTTTTGTTTGTAGTTTATTTACTTTTTCCACTAAATTAATTATTAATTCACTAATTGACTTATCTTTAATAGATGCATATTTTTTCAAATAAAGATCATCGGCAACAATATTATCTTTTGTAAATAGAGAGTAATTTTTATATTCCTGCTCCTCAGTTGTTTGACCTATATAAATAGTTTCTGTGTTGCGGTATGGGATAATTTGTCTTTCTTCTATCTGTTTTGTTATTGGATTATATGATTTATATTGTGTTATGAAAAATACACGATCACTTTTGAGTTGTTCATCTACGTGTGGTAATCCAATTCTCAATGTAAAAGGATTATCTTTGTTGTTATTTGCAATTTCACCTACAGTTTGACCACTCCATTGTTGGTATATATTGCTTATTCTTATTTTATCTAAAAATGGGGAAAAGCTCATACCCTCTATTGCAGGAAATGGTACTTTTGTGTTTTTTATTTTGCTATTTGGTATCATATGGATTATATATTTGATTTAATCAAATCTTTCAATGATATCTTCTGAATTGACTGGATTACCTGTGTCTGTCTGTGGTTTTATATAAAAAGGATCTGTTGTTACTCCAATTTTACATATTCGAATATCGTCAATGCATCCACCAAATGCTTGAACAGTTGTTCTTCCTACTACTTCAGGATCCTCAAAATTAGATCCTGAGGCTTCAAAAACTAATTGTGCTGGCGTGCCGTACTGTACTAGCTCAACTTCAAATTGTGCATATTTGTATCCTGTGAATTCGTCTGTCCACTGTGTGTTTGAATCAAATGTTATTGATGCGATGTTTTGTGGTGGTGGGTAATTTCCTTGAAAGCCACCATACGGTGTTGTTGTTGATATTACCGGATTGTTTACATTGTGTATAAATACATTTAGTTTGCTTCCAGAATCTGAGATGTAGGAGCCAGTTTGTTTTACTCTAAAAAACACTCTGTATATTCCTCCGTTTTCTGTGAAGCTAGATGTACTTACTGGTTTTGTGTGTGGCCACAATAATCTCACTTTTCGCAAAGCTTCTGTTACATTTTTTCTCTCTGGCTCGGTTGTTGGTTGAAAACCTTTACTTTGAGTAAAGTTACTCCATTGTGTATTTGTATCATTCCTAGCTATGCAACAAGATGATCCATAAGCAAAATAACGGCCGTCGATAGGAGCTTTTTCACCTGTTGGATAATCAAGATCCCAGGTGTTTGCGTTACCTAGATTATAGGTATCTTCGAAGGCTAGCCAGCTTGATGTAACTTTCCATATAGGTGTATTTATTATGACTACGTCAGTATTTTTAAGTGTAAAGCTCCCCCCGCTAGAGGTTCGCTCTTTCCATGTAGTATTCCAATTATGTATTGACCTACCTCTTACCTGATAGTTACCTGGTTCTACGAAAGTTTCGTCAGTGTGGCCGTAAAAGTAGGCAACGTTACCTGCATCGGGGGTGAGTAATCGCCCCCAAGGCATAGGTTCATCATCATCACGATCATAATAAGTACCTTCAAATCCAAATCTATTTATATCTGCTTGACATCCTAATGTTGGTAACTCAGCCAATAAATTAACTTTACTATCCTTTACGTAAGAAACAAACTCTGATTGATTACCTGTGTAATCATAATATTCAAATTTAAAATCTACAGATTGTGTTAATATTGGTGCAAAATCATCTCCAACTGGTACTGGGTATTGGATTAGATTTGGTGTGAATCCTTGTAAAAGTTGAGGTTTGATGCTTATTTCGCTAAGCCACCCTTTGTGTCCGGTTGACGTAGGTTTTAATCTGAATAATGGACGTCCTACACCATCAGAATCTACTTCGAAATCAAAGGCAACACGACCATAGTTTTTAATTACATTTGAGTTGTTTTTTATTGATCCTATAAATTTTCCAAATCTATTATAGTTTCCACCATATCTAGCTTTTTCGTTGTTTTCACTTCGAATAAAGGACCTTGGTATTGTTGGTGTATTATTAAGAGTTGTTAGATTCAAATCAAAACTATTTCCATAAACCTCTAATTCAGCACCCGACTCTAATACACAATTAAGTGTTATTGTATATATTTTACTTATTGAATAAGCTTGTAATTCTTTTGTTGTAAACAACGTAGTTGAATTATCGCTTAGACTAGCACTTAATTGAGCAGAGTCTGATAGATGTACACTAGACGTGACTGTTGACCATTGTGATATATTTGACGGTGTTTCTTTGTAAACATTCCAATCTTGTCTATCATTTAAACCATCATAAGTAACTTGATCTATATCTGTAAAATGGCCAAGTAGATAAAAATCACCTTCTGATCGTGCATATGATGTTTGATTAACTCTACTTGGATCTGCTAATACTTCTACATTTTTAATGTATTGATCATTTAGTAGCTTATAATCACCTGTTTGACCTGATAACTTATAGAATGTTTTTATGCGATAGATTTGGCCACCTACTGGATTGACATCATCAAATGTGAATTGTACGTATGATTGACTGACTTGTGATGAGGTTACGAATGTACTATCTATAGGTTTGTATACTATACTCGATGAGAAATTTTCTAATTTCGAGTGTATGTAACTTGATGTTTGATTATTTATGCTATTTTGTATTGTTGTGGATATAGTTACAGGCTTATCTAGTAAAGCTCTATATTCATCAATAACTTTTACTATATTTCCTCTATAAGTACTAATTTGAGTTGCAAATGGATTCGTAAGTGTAGTACCAGATGGTATTGTTGGGTACTTAATCGATGCTGTTGTTAGAAAACTAAAAGAACCACCAGTATACTCTTTACGAAAGAATGATTGTGATGTATATATATATGTATTGAATCTTGTATTTTCTAATAATCTAAATCCATTAACTATATCATAATCTGTAACCCTAGTATTGTTTGGTACTACGTTTGAGGTTTTTGACTCTGCGTTTGGATTGATTAGTATGTTGTTAAGGTATTCATCTAGTACATCATCAGTGGTGCTTGTATCAAAGTCATATCCCTTATTATAGGTTGTGAGATAGTTTATTGCGGATGATGTGGTTTCAAGTAGTAATGAAGATGTGTAGGCTGTAGTTACTTTGAATGGTGTGATTATTTGTGCAAATGAAATAATTGGTCCTTTTACAAAGTCTAAAATTGAATTATTGCGAATATCTGGTAATATTAATATATCTCTAGTCCATCTGAGATTAAAAGAGTCTGAATCCTCTTCTGGTATAACGTCACCGTCTGGATCGTATTGTGCTGTGCCTATCAGACTAATTGTTCCAACTCCCTTTGCAATAAAGTCGTAAACGTAAATTGACAGGTATATGTTGTTGAATTTATCGACAAATTCCGGAAATTCACTATATACTACATCACCATTAACATCTAATACCTCAGCCTCTATTTCAGAGCCAAACTTCAAACCTACACCACCACCTTTTATTTTTATAATACTCTTCCCACCCCCAATATAATCTGGAAATTCTGTTATATCAAAGTAGTCAGGTGATGTTGGCGTTGTATCTTCGATGTAAAACTCCTGGTCAACGTAGCCTCTTTTTAACGAAGATTTGTATGGTGATAAAATCATTAAACCTTTTAATTATAAATAGTTTATTGAGCTAAAACCATCTTTAATATCGATACTCAATATATTATCGACCATATCCCGAACTACATCAATGTGAGAAATTACTAAACTAAAAGTGAATAATTCTTTGAGGTGATTAAAAAATGCATGCATGGAGTTTAAGTTTGTTGAATCCAATACACCAAGACCTTCGTCAATTGCAATAAAATTAGGTTTTGGTAAATTTGTAATTTTAATTAAAGCAACTCGTATAGCTAATGATGATATAAACCTCTCCATACCAGATGCTAATTCTAACGGCCACTTATTACCATCATAAACTATAAACGTGTTAATATTTTTACCATCAGTTTCTAGATTGATAGTGAAATCAACAACTTGACTAAGTATGTTATTTACGTAATTCTGAATGAATGGAATCGCTCTTGATATTAAGTTAAATGGTATACCGTCACGAGATACCAATTTTATATAATATTCATAAGCAGTAACTTTTTCAACTAGTTCTTGCATGTGAATAAGGCTATTATTACACTCGTTTATTATTTGTTCTGAGACCTTTATTTTACCGTGTAAATCTCTTAATTTGTGCTCAGCTTCCGATGCTTCTTGTTTTATCTCTTGTAAATTCCCTTTTAGTATTTCTATATGCGATTGTATTTTTTTATTTGATTCAATTGTTTGTTTATTTTGATCATACAAATTAATTTTTGAATCAATATCTTTTATGTCGTAGGATATTTTTTGTTGTTGATTTATTAATTGGTTGAGTCTGCTTTGTGTTGAGTTATACTCAGACTCTAATAGTGATTGGTTTTGTTTTAGGTTTTTGAATTCAACAAAATCATCCTCAAATCGCTTGTTAGTCTCTAAAAAATCATTCAAGTTTTTTTTACTTGCTAGTAACTCTGATACTATCACCTTATCCTTTTCAAGGTCTTGTTTTGTTTGATGTGCATCTTTAACAAACACATTATTTATGCAATATGGACAATTGGGATCATACTCATGTTCCTCTAATCTAGCTAACTTTTCCAATTTACTAGAGACTACTATTTTTAACCTTTCTAGTTTAGAATCAACATTTTGTAACTCTTGTTTATTATTATTATATAATGTTGCATTTTGTACAGTAATAGCCTCATCTATTGTTTTTAGCTTAGCTAAGCTTTCATTTCTTGCCTCCTCTCTTAACGGCAGTTCAATGTTGTACCTATCAATCTCAGGTGTTAAATCTGTTAGCTGCTTGTGTAATTTAGCTTTGCTTTGATTAAGTTGATCTATATTGAGATTGTCAGCTGAGGTTGCTTGTATTTTTTCTGTCCAGTCTATAATCTCATCATTTAATGTTTCTATTTTGATCTTAGTTGTTGATTCATAATGATCTTTGGCTAATTCATACTGTTTTTCTAGCCGCTCTTTAAGTACCTCAGCATCTGCTAGCTTAGTTTCGAAGTCTTGTTTCTGATACTCTTCAAGTAAGACTATTGACGATCTAATTTCTTTGCTTGCTAATTCAGTTAACTGGTCAAATATTTTAAGATCTAAAAAGTTAGCAAGTAGATCTTTTCGCTCACCCTGAGTTTTTTCTATAAAGTTAGAATTATTGTTTTGTAGAGATAGTGCTGTTAAAATAAAGTCATCAAACGTACCTACGTAAGATTGTATTGTTTTGTCTGTGTCACGTCTTTGTTCACCGTTTAATGATTTAATTTCACCATCCTCATCAATATACCAAAAATCAATATCAACTCTCAACTTACCTTTTAACGGGCCTTTTGCATATCTCGTTGCTTTTTTCTCAATAAAATAATCATGTCCATTTAGTTGAAAATTAAACTTACATCTAAATGAGTCTTTTTTATTATTTAAGACTTGCTCTGCTTTTGATGCTCTAAAAGAGTGATCAAAAAGGCAAAAACATAAAGCATCAAGAACTGCTGATTTACCTGCGTGGTTAGGTGCAAATAAGCCACAAGTTCCATTCATTCTTTCAAAGTCAATAACGTTATTTTCTCCATAGGAAAACATATTATCAAACTCAAATCTCTTAGGTTTCCAAACAACATTTCTAACACGATCTACATTATTTAATGCGGCATTTAATGTTGTATTAATTGCTATAACCTGATGTATTAATTCATCGTCAAGTTGCTGTAATACGAGTTGTTCAGCTATTAATGTGTTTTGATATTGTATATTGTGTATATCACCATCTAAGAATATATCCGTTTGAGTTGTATCTGTTGCAGATGATGTTCCTACTATACCAGCTGTTATATCGGTACACTTATACTTTTTTCTTACATCTGCAGTTACACGTTTTAATTGAGCTGATGAAATATTACGAGCTCTTATTCTTAGTGTTGTTTTTGATCCTATTGGTAAATCATCAGGAACAATATCATCTTGCAAATCAAGTGTGTAGTATCCGTAATCATTTTGTATGTCGTGAAAAGTTGTTTCGAGTGTATTGACATTCGTTATTGTGTATCCGTGACCATCGTAACTTTCACCAAAATTCTGCTGAATTAAACTTCCTGGGTAGAATGTATATGGCTTCTGGTTTAGAATCTGTCTTTTGTGTATATCTCCCAATAACACTAAATCATAACCATCAAAAACTTTACTATCTAATCCCTGTTTAAGTATCATTCCTGTATCAGTTTCACTATTTTGAATAGTTCCGTGGTACATTGCAATTTTTTTATCAACTTGTAAATCTACGTCATAGGCTTTGATATATCTACTCGGACTATCTAACAGAGACATTACAGTTATTGATACATTACCAAGTTCGTAAACACCACTATCTCGCAGATAGTAAAGATTTTTCTTATCCAGTAATTCTATTATGGGTGTTAATGCGTCTAACCTATGATTATTATTTAGGTTTGTATCATGGTTTCCACAAATAACAATAGTTGGTGCTATATCTGTTAAGGTTGTAAAAAACAAATCAACCATTGATATAAGTTCGGGACTCATATCTGTTTTAGCGTGAACAATATCACCACCTACTGTAATTATTGAGTTAGGTGGAAGCTTCTTTAATTCCTTTTTAAGCTTTGTAAATATGTGTTTGTATTCTGTGTGTCTTTTCCAATTTCTAATATGGATATCCGCAACGTGGTATATGTAATCTACTCTGTCAAGATTGCAATCAATTTTATTTATCATATCGCCATTTTTAACATTATCATCTCCAATAAGTCTACCGAAGTTGATTTGTTTATTGTCTCTATTGTTTTAATGTATCCTATTTCGTTGGGATCTTTGCCTGGTAGCTTAACTACATTAACTTCGATGCCATTATTCATAAAGTACTCAACTTCGCTAATTGCATCCTTTAGTGCATCAGCATCTAAAGCTAGGTTAATTCTTGGTACTCGCTTTTCGATTAATCTTCCGCGTAATTTAGGCAATATACGTTTACCAAACAATGGTATAGTATTGCGTCTTGTTGTTATAGCGTCAAAAGCTCCTTCAACTAAAGTAATTGGTTGATCCCAATCAATTAAATTTTCAAAACCAACTACATCACGTGAGATTTCTGGGTTTTTATGTTTAAAGTTTATGTCGTAAAAAGCTCTACCCACAAAATAATTTAGTTGGTTATCGGCATTGTAGCTAGGAACAATAACCATACCGTGATAATCACCCTCTTCACAATAACCTATTCCGTAACGTAAGATCTCTATTGGTGTTAGTTTGCGATGATTTAACACATAATGCAGTGCGTTTTTGTAGTGTGGGGTATTCCAGTTAATATGTAATGGTCTAAATTCAGTTGGTAGTGATATTAATGATGTTTCCATCTTATCACTTTTGTGGTTTGTTGTATCTCCAACTAGTTCTTTTGCTTTTGTTATTAAAAATGGACCTGCATTTACCTTTCTTAATAACTGAACTATGCTTCTTCCTTTAAAACCACAAACCCAACAATGATAACTTTGGGTTAGATAGTTTACTTGTAACTTTTTTTTATAGTGATTGCATTTAGGACAGTGAAAACTCAACTCCCCTTTTTTATGTGTTGTACACGATCCAAGCGCAGATTCTAGTATAGATACTATTTGTTGCATACTTAACTATACTAACTTTTAGTTTATTTTGCAACTTCTTGTATCCACTCAACGGGAATTGTTTTATCTGCGTATTTGAATCCATGCTTAATGCACCAATCAGCGTAGGTTGTCTTGGATCCTTTTCGAATTTTATTTTTTGAATTTTGGAAAACAAATCTTATATCTAGATTTGGTTGTTGCTCTTTTATTAAAGTGTGTTTTTTTCGATCCTCTACTACAAATCTACCTTTAGTTTCTATAAAAATACCATTGGGCAATCTAAAGTCAGGTGTATAGTTGTGTGTTGTTGCTGGTTTAATGTATTCAATTTTATGTTGCTCATATTCACCATTAACACCCTGAGCGTGTAGTTCATTTTGTATAACTTCCTCCAAACCACTTCTATAACCTCTTGCTTTTGCCGAGGATCTTTTGTTGAAACTGCGTTTTGCCATAAACTATCGATCGTATCTAACTATAAAGGTTGTGTCTGTGTTATCTGGTGTTCTTATTGGTTGTCCTAATTTTCCAACTACAAGTAAATTACCATAGTCATCATATAAACCAATCGTTGTTATATACGGTTTGAAATCAGAACTACTTACAAATGGTCGAAATATAAACTCATCTGAGATTGGTTCATATTCTTGTAGTGTTGGATTTGATGAATGGTTGAATTCTCCACCTCCGATTGTGCATGATACTTCAGTTTCATATATTGTTTGTGTGCCTCTATAGGATACATTTGTTACAGTAGATTCTTTTACTAGCGGATCAGTAATCACTATCATTCCGTGTTTATAAAACACATTACCCACATACTGGTTTCCTACACCGCGAGTATTCGTTAAATACAATAATTCGTTAGAAGTTAAAGCTTTGTTATACAATTTTAAATTATCTAAGTAACCATTATATGCACTACCACTATCATAATCACAACCTATATATATGTTAGCTTCATTACTACATTGTTTTGCTTGATAGGTACCCGTTGTTGTTGTATCTACTCCAGTAGCTCTCAAAAAACCATTAATATAGATTTGCATTGTAGTACCACTCTTAACAACAGCAACATTATACACTGCTCCAGCTGATAATGTTGTTAACCCCGTATCTATTTCCGATGTTTGAAAGCCTGAACTTCTACCAAAATACAGTTTACCTAGATTTGATCCAGATACACCTAATTTTATTTTATATGGATAATTATTGCCAGCTGGTGACGATCCGATATTACCATTTAAGTCTATGAAAATATCTTCAACCGGTCCTTGTTTTGCAACAATGTTTGCAAATTCATAATTTACAGCTGGGTATTCTGGTTTTAATGTAAAGAATATACTAAAGTTGCTGTTTTCAAAGTTGTAGGATTGTTTGAATTTTTGAACCGGGCCGGGTGAAATTACTAGTGTGCTCTGATTGCTTGATGTAAAGTAGGCACAGGTACCTAAATCACTATATATACTGTCAAAAACAATATTTTTATAGGTAATTTTCATTGGCCAATAACCATCAGCATACTCATCAACTACAGTAACTGGGCCTTTTCCTACATACTTGTAACCAAGATCAAAATGGTATCTACCTACTTCATTTGATGACGATACTTGTGTACCTGCTATAGAGTTACTTATGTATAAATTTCCGTAAATATCATCTATTAGTGTATATGTACCATTGTAAAAAGTACCATTTCTGGTGATATCAACTATTACAGATCCTTGCTGTACTTCTTCTCCATACTTTTTTTGTGGTAATGATATTACAAATGCTTTATCGTTTAAACTTCGTCTTTGGTAGTTTACATTTGCTGATCCAAAAGATCCCTTTGTGTTTGTTTTATAGTATCTGTAAAAGAGATGATCTATTGACTTGTGTACTATTCGTTCATATTTATCATCCGCTGTCGTTACTTCTCCTGATAATAAAGGTGTGTTGCCTTGATCAAAGTTGATATCAGTTGGATCTTGTTGTAGATATTGAGGTATTGTTGAATAATCAGCTATATATAGCGTATAATAATCTATTCCACTCCACTGTTTATAAGCTCGAAACGGGGTTATACGTACATCTGATTTATCTAAACTTTTGAAAACTCCTGCCATATACTTATAAATATCTTCTAAAAAAGAAACCCCCCAGTAATTGGAGGGTTGATCCAAGGATGCTATCCATGGAGTGGTTCTTAGTAATCTAGTTTTACTTTTATGAGCGCCTCACGATTAAATGATTTTAGTAAAGGCTTACTTAATTTGGCAACAGCTAATAGTCGATTGTTATTATCATACATACCAATTGTTGTAATATAAACACTTGGGTTACGTAACATTGAAGGGTGTCTGAAGTTGCCGGCTGATCCAGTTGTAAATGTTGGATTATTTGAGAAATTAAACTGTTTATTAGTTACACGAACAAAGTAGTGTGTTGATGTGACTTTCTCCTCTGTTCTGGCTGCAAAGAAGTTTGAGCTACTTATATGTCGGTATAACTGTGTGTGGTTTCGTGGATTTTGAGCTCCTCCTACTGCCGTTGGTGAACTCTTATCTATAGCCATTCCCAAAGAAGAACTTAGTATAGTTGCATCGAAGATAAATACACCGTTATCAGGATAGAATAATCCATATACCGTACTTGATGCTGTTACTCCACCAGATCCACTATAAATAGGAAATACACGACCACCTTGGTTTACTGATGGGGTTTCACCAGCCCCTGATCCATCTATAAATGTCCAATAGGCTGTTGCTGTTGCTGATCCAGACGCAAGTCTTAATTCCCAGTTACCTGGATCTACTTTTTGTCTAAATCGATTTCTAGCAATATTAACTACAAGAATATCGTCTGGATTTCTTGCACCGTTACCTGAGCCGAATGTAAATACCTGATCTGTTGGTGGTAATAATTGATTTCTATATTGTGAGTATATTGCTCTTGATGGTGTATCGTTTGTGTTTTGACCGGTTGTGTTTGGATCTCCCTCCGATCCACTACCCAATCTATGTCCATACGCTATAGCAAATTGTATTTGTGATGTACTGCTTTGTGCTACTGGATCTCGATGATATACATTCACGTAATAATCACCTGATTGAGACATTTGTGTAGAGGATGTGAAGAAACCTACACCAGCCGAATAACCTCCTGATAGTGGATTAATATTCTCTGACCATAGTGGTTGAGATACTGTTTGAATATCTCCAGTAATAACATCATCGGTCGTAAAATTTTTATATATCATATTTCTGGTAGTTGCTTGTTATGTTTGTTTATGATGTAAATCTATTAAATTGATTAACGTCTTGATATATTCCAAGTGCTGATGTAATTTGGATTGTTTTAAATCCACCAGTTTCGTTTCCTATGATTGTTAGTAATGCGCGTGTGACTGTTCCAGCTGGTCTTTGTGGGGTAACTGGTTGTGGTACTGGTCTCACAATGAATTTTTTACCAACTCGAGTAATTGTTGTACCAGCTGTAGTAATACCTACTGCTTCATCATCAATAAAGCTTGTTACGCTCATATCTGCTGCAACCATTGGTGTTGATGTTGATGTTGCGCCAGGTCCTGTTGGAGGACGTGTTGTTGTTCCATCTGGTGCAACTTCTATTGTAGCTACTGTATTATCACTTAGTATCACAGTATATCCAAGTGTGCTGTTTCCACCATCTAGATTGATTGTTGTTGGTGTTACTGTGACAGCTTCGCTAGATGCATTGAAAGTAATTGAACCTGGTGTAACTGTGATCTGTGGGATACCTATCACATTTTTTGGTAATGTTACTAATTTGTAGCGCATCATCTGAGTTTCATCAGGCAGAGCTTCTATTATTGGCATGTTTTCAATTACAGCACCATAATAATTAGTACCTAGTGTGTGTGCCGGATTCCAAAGATCGTAATCAATTTCATCATCACTCAATGCAAATTTTGTAATATTAAGCATTCCGCCTGCTGCAAGGATTTGTCTTCCTTTGTTTGTTAATATCGCATCAACGGTAACCGTAGCATTATTTAAGTATCCCATACTCTTTCTTATTTTATATAAATATGTCGTTTTTTTGTTTTATTTAATTTTAAAGTTCCCTTTACCGGTTAGATTACTTGTACTTTTTACACTTTGTGATGTTTTCTTTCTTGGTACTAAGTCACCCACTACTGGTCCTTTTGGATTAACCGTTGTCACCGTTACAACTGGCCCTCCATCAACTGTATCTGGACTATCTATATTGAAATCAGGGGAAGTCATCTTACAACCATTATATCTAGCATTTGTCATCCCAGTTGATGTTTGTAGATGTAAATCTTGAGTTTGTGCAAATTGTTCAAAGTTGGAGATGTTAACTGGGTATGTTATTTTTAGATTGCGTAAGACAAATACTGAGCCAGTTGATGTATATCTGCCTCGTAGATTAAAGTATATTTGTGGACTGCTTGAGGATGCGGTTATATTAAAGGATCCTGATGGTGTTGCCGATATATCTGGACTAATTATTATTCCTAGTGGATTGTTTGCTGTTGTTATTTCACCAGAACCCGTACCAATTCGCAGTACCTGTGGATTAATAGCACTATTATCTACTGTTGCTAGACTATAATATTCTCCCGATATATTATAATTAAAATTAGTGCTTGTTGGTGGAAATGTGAAATTTTGTGTGCCTAGCGGTATGTAAGTTGTATATTGTATAAATTTATCGTCATTTGCTCCAGATCCGGATCCAGTTGGAATATAATTTTGATGTAAAACGTATAAATTCTCGCTTGGATCTATATTGGGATTTGCATTGTAGAAGCTTTGAGTTAGTGATGATGTAAACATCCATCTTATATAGTAACCATCACTATTTCCACCATATTCAGAGCCACCATATCGTGGATCACCATAAAATTGCTCCTCAAATACTAGATCTCTAATAGATGCACTATATCCTTTACCTCTCAGTGGATTAAAGCCAGTTCCATAATTAATAGATTCACTATTAAATTTTTCTGCAAAAATATATCCATTTTCTTGATTATTCATTCTTTTAAATAAAACTATATGTCACCACTAATGAAATCATATATAGCTGTACCATTTGGTAATATTGTTACACCTGGTGGTACATCATAATTAATTAATCTTTGATATTCTGACAGCTTACTATCATAAATAGTTGGCTGTATACCTTCTGCATAATCGTAGCGGACACTTGGTACATAAACAAACCCCTCTGAACCACTACGATTCCAAGTATAAAACCAATATTGTGAACCATCAACTCTAACATCTCTACCATATGCTGTTACAGCTGTATCTATTTCATCAAATAACCTTTCTTCTACTGATAGTTGTTGAGCTACTTGTTGATTATTATACTCATATTGGTATGCTTGCAATTGTACTGATGAACCAGATAATTGTGTTTCTAAATAATCATAGCTTCCAGTTAATTCTGTATATTGTAAATCTATTTCTGTTTCCCAAACATAACCACTTTGATCTCTTTGATCTCCATCAGCATCTTGTATAGCACCACCAGGTATGTATATATCCGGAATGTCTATCGATGCTGTGTATAGTAAGTCTTGTGATGATGGTTTATTAGTTGCAAACTTATTACGCTCTAAAATAGTAGGCTCTATTACTAATCCTGTTTGTAAATTAGCTCTGTGTGGTGCTAGTTTTTTTATTAGTTGAAATAAAGACCCATCATAATAGCGTATTATTCTTATGTAATTATTATATAGATTGTGCGCTGTATATTTTTTGTAATATTCATTGCTTAGATTTGATAGATCTGGATAGTATTCTCTGTAAACATCTTGTGGATCACCTATGTAATCATCAATGCTAATTCCTCCAAATTGTTCGGCGATATCTTGATTAATTTCATTTTGCGGTGAAAGATAAATACCTAATCTTGGACTATCTGGTGGTTGTGAATCCGTTAAGGATCGCTGTACTGATCTATTTCTATACAAACCAACTCCTGTGGTTAGTGTTGGTTCAATTCTTATTTTATTTGATACACTTCTATTTCCACCTAGATCTGGCCATTCTAGTGAGTGAAACTCTAGTACTGGATTATAGTAGGTTGACGTGGTTGGTGGGAAGTTATAAAATGATGCTGATTTAATGTATCCACCACCTAATCTTTGTATGCTTTGGTTTGGATGTTTACTAAGTAAGCTTGTTATTGAATTGTGATTATATTTAATATTATCAGAACCAAAAGTTTGTCTATATAATAGATTGTAGAAGCTGGATGTTGTACCTGTAAACTCACTATCTAAGTCACCCTGGTAACTTGTTGGTGCTAATGCGTGGTTGTCTAAAACACTATCTTCTAGATTTTTGTACCAATATCTAAATTCTTGAATGGTTCCCTGAAAATACCCAGCGTTAGATGATCCACTACCTGGTATTTGAAGACCTACGTAGGATCCATCCCCCGTATGCATATATCGTTGATTATATGAGCTGCTAGCAGGTATTGTTGTTGCATCAACAAGTAGACTACACGATACTGTTTGTGTAACTTTTTGATATTTTGTTTTTTTTACAATTAGAGTATAAGTCTGATTTGCATTTATTGAATCACTGTCTACTGATCTATTCAGTGATAGTAGGTGATAATTTCCATCGAAAACAGAACAAGATACAGACGAGCTTGCATACTGTAAAGGTGATCCACCTCTTAAAAAGAATCCAATATAATCACCGGATGCAGATTGAAAAGCTTTAATGTGAAATCTACCAGGGTGATCTAGTATAATCTGCTCCCTAGTATCACCTTCTGGTATTTTAAATCTTAATTCAATTGTGTTTGGGTGAGTTCCATATTCAATAGAGGATGTCCATGGTGATTCTACATAAGAGAATGATGATCCACTAGTTTGACCAACCGATAAGTCATAAAAGAACCTCTCATACTTCAAATCAGTCTTGGTTGTAAACTCAGGTTCTGGACCTCCGTATTCTCGTATTCTTAAAATCGTAGCTGGTAGTCCGTAACAATTTATTAACGCTCTAATACTACGTTCAGTTCCTTTGGTTTTGAGTAAATAAGGCAGGTTTGCAACCACTCTCTTCCACACCTCTTTTACTCTATCTTCTGATGAAACTTGAAAATTACTTACGTAACTACCAGTGGAATCTAATCCAATTGCATACTGCCATAGATCTTCTATAGAGGCACCATTTTCGAAATCAATTCCCAGATTCTGTGATATGGCATATATCAAATCCTTACTGAATCCCTCGAGTAATGATTCATCTCGATTGTATAGTTTTACGTAATCTTTTATGTATGCGTAGATTAAATCATAGTAATGTCCAATCATATTAACAAATAATAGATAGGATTGATTCGTATCGTCTAATTGGATGTGTTCTGGAGTAAGTTTTTGTAAACTATTTGCATTATTATAATCATATAAGCTAGCAGATGTTAGTATTCCATCAAACCAATCTTCAGCCTCCGGTGAAGTACTACTGTATAATGTATAAGGTTTTTGTGAATTTTGTTTAGGCCAAGTTGCTGGATAAAATTCACCATATGATGAGCTTTCATATGAGTGGGATGTAAAATACAAATATTTTTCATACCCATCAAATGCACCTATTAGCGCGGCTTTTTTATTCCTTGCTTCTGTTACATTCTTCGTATAGTAAAAAGACCCAGTTGCATTACTATCTTGCAGCCCATTCAAATCAGTTGTTAGTTGAGCTATTCTCGCATCATAAGATTCTAAAAGCTGTACTTTATATTTGAAGTTTTGTAAGCGCTCTGCTGCTGAACCAAAGAATACGTGATTGTCAAATTTTCTATAATCTACATTTAATGGTATCCCCTCTATTAGTGACCCACTTAAAATTTGGTTTACGATACTTTGTATGTTAACCGAAGATGTAGTTATTAAATCATTCCAATTCTTAAAAGTTGTTTGTTGATTAATTCTCTGTTTAACTAATAGTTCAAAGTTAGGACCAGCTATCTGTCTATTTTTTCTTTGTAGTTTCGGAGGAATAATTGTAATAAACTCCTGTATTGGATTCGAAACTTCTTGACTTAACCAAATTAGATCTCCAATAACCTTATCGATTGGTAACGGGGTTGTTAATTTGAATATTATACTATATGGTGATTCACTAATAGTTAGATTGTCTTGCACATAGTCAAAAACACCAATACGATCAATTGCATCTAAATATATGTATAAATCTGGTAATACGATTGATTTTTGTTGCTGGAATATTCCTGATGCAAAAAAATTTGTAAAGGCTACATTTGATATATTATTTGATAAAAATGGCAGTACTCTTATTTCAAGTCTATCATTACTAATCTCCTGTATAGTTAATTTATGCCCATCACTAGACCCTAGATAGTTTCTTAAAAATCTATGGGTTAGATTATATTTACCAGATATAAATCCAGCATTAACTAGATCTTTCTCAGGATTTATCGTGATTTCTGTTCCCCTTATATCAACTACAGTACCACGAGTAATAGACTCTAAATAGATTGAATTTAGATTTGATAAATCTATTTGTACGCAATCATTGGGGTATTCAATAATATTGTTTGCATAGGTCCCAAATAGCGGTACCGATACATTGTTTGGTGTAGTATTAAAGGGTCTTGTGGTTGGTGGTATGTTAACTGGTTGTGCCACTATCTTTTAAATATAAATATCACATTCTAGTAGTTGTTGTTTGTTGCTGCGCTTGTTGTTCTATAGGCGGTCTGCTTGTATTTTGTTCAGATGTATTAATTTGATCCTCAGTATATGGTTGTGATGTTGGTAGTGGTTGTATGTTATCAATTGTTGTTGGGTTATAAACAAAATCAGTAGATGAATTATGTATGTTTTGAAATAACTTGGCTTTTTCTATATACCAAATGTTATTACTTGGTATGTAATAAGAATTATAGCGAGTATCAACGGTTGTTTTATTTGGAAATAGAAGATATTTCATGGATGTAATTGCACATCGAGGTGCACCATAATTTAATGACACATCTTTATCTTGTTCTGTTGCACCGAATAAATCTATATATAACTCTTGATTATTCCAATTTTTAACTTCGGGTGATTGATCAGCAAATGTTTCTGATGTGTGTTTAAATTCAAATGATACTCGAACCTTTCTTGTACCTTTTGGTATTGTATCATTATCGTTTATGGCAAAGAATGCAGCTGCTCCACGATCAGTTTTTAGCTTATTTGTTTGTGATGCACCACCTTCTATGTTATTGTATATCCACGTTTGATTTCTATCTGTGTTTTCACTTACAGATTGCACATTGGAATAGGATTGACTAAATATTGTTATATTATTTGTATATTTTACATTATCTACAACTGATCGCTTATTTGAATTTGCAAGATTCAAAAATCTCTCAAAAATAGCAAATCTTTGTTGGTATTGGTAAGCTTCTCGCTCAGTAATACCATCATTACTTCTTTGATAACCATCATTTGCTAACAACATAGCATATCGCCAATTATTAAAAGTTGCAGAATCTCTAAAAAGTGCTGATGAAAGATATTCAAAGTAGTATGTTGATCCTTGATTACGTAGTGCATTGCTTGAATTTCTAGGATCTTCATCCTCAGACAGTTGTTGTTCTATTATAACTTCGGCTACTCTTTTGTAAAAATAATTATAAAAAACATCATCTGTAACCTGTGTAATATCTGGTATGGATGGTGCTGAGTCGTCTAGTGATTCAAAGTAGAATAACGCACTAATTATTGGTGTAAATGCATTGTTAACAACGTCGTTATACCACTCCTGTCCAGTTACCGCGGGAACTCTACCATCTCCCGATGGCATTGTTAAAGATCCATTATCTCTAAAACTAAGTAAACCACTTCGTATTGCTGCTACATCATATACGTTATACGCGTCAACACTTTTGTAGGGTATACCTTTTGATATTGGTGTTTCTATAAACTTTGGTATGTAAAACTTTTCTTTAACAGCAAAGATATCTTCAGCTGTAGGTCCATCTATCTTCTTTTGACTAACAACAACATCGTTTTGATCTAAGTATTCTAAATATATACACGTTATATCGTCTACGATTGGTACTAGTTCAATTGGTTTTGTTTCATCTAATCCACCCTCCGGATAAAATATTGAAGTTGGGCCCCTTGTTGCAAAATCATCACCTATAACATCATAAACTTGATTATCTAATATGTACCAATTCGTTTGGGTTACCCCGGTTGTATACGGTACATTAAACTTATATCTACTCAAACCAACTCCAACATAAGCAAAAAATTGACCAACAACCTGATCTATTCCATAGACATTACCATCAATAATATCTGCAATCTCTGTTAGATCGATTACCTGTGTGGCTCGCGTTGTTGATTGTTCTCCATACTTATTAAACCTAACAACATCTCTTGTAAAGTATGCTTTTGAGTTTTCTAACTCAGCTTGTAATGGAATCGTGATTGGTTCTCCATTTCTATTATATCCATCTATCCAACTTGGATCCGGAAAAAAACTAGAGAGTTTAGTGTTTTCTTTTTTCTCATTTAATATTAAAGATGCTGGGAATGATTGCGCCCACTTAAATCCTGGTTCATTTATATTATCTCCGTTGATTATCCTTGTATATACACCAGAAAAGTTACTCCAATTAGTTCCTTTAGGAAAGTGAAACATTTCCTGTGGGTATGTTGTTTCTAGCGGTTTGTTAAGTTGCACATTAAAGCTACCAAAATTATTTGTCTCTAATAAACCTTCGAAATAACCATCAGTTTTAATTGCAGAATCCACTTCCCAACCATCCAATCCCTCATCACCATTACCATTAATTAGTAGATTCTTATATAGAAATGGGTGATCTATATATTTAAAAATGTTTAATATAACTTCAGATGAGGTTGTTGTTCCAAACTCATTAATGACATCAACAGTATATGTGCCTGATAGATCCTTTTTTGAATCTTCTCTCGGTATACTTATACCTCGCATACCAGTGTTATTATTCAGCTTATTTATGTCATAGAGTGGAGTTCCATCTCTTTTCCAAACGTATTTTAACTTGCTATCATCGTTTGGATTTTGTAGATTAGCTGGGTCATTTGCTATTATTGAGATTTCAATCTCTGTGCCCTCTACTATTTGTATTGTGTTTGTTGATGGTATAAAGGATTTTGATTTACCAGTACTATCTAACCAGGTTACTTGAAATACATTCTTTATTGGTTGAGATGATATAGTTGGAGGTACGGGATTTACAGGTAATAGCTGATAATCCGTACTTCTTTTAGCTTTATCTATACTACGTGGTTGAGTTTTGTAAACCTTCTGCATTACTGTTATGGAGTGAGAGTGCTTGGCACTTTTGTCTGCGTATTGCTTATTATGCTTCCTATATTATAAATATAGTGGTCGCTGCGCTTTTCGTCTAGTAATGGGATCAGATTTAAGTTAAGACCAGTTATCAATCCTCGCGATATGCCATTTTTAGGTAAGATCCTACTAATTGACTTATTTTGATTTCTTGGTTGTTGAGTTAAATAAAAATATATAAATTCACCTTCTGTTATTGGTGGTGTTGTATTTTGTTTAAATGGTTTTTGCCAGCTAATAAGATCAAATATCTCATCTGTGTTTTGTGTGAATACTGGATTCAAGTCAGATAGTCTAATATCTGATGATGTGAAATTTAATCTAATTCTAATTTTAGTTGTGTTAAAATTTAATTGATTGATTATAACTTTATTATGTTCGACAAATTGACCCATCGTATACCTAGCATCCTGATCAGGTCCATATAACTTCGTAGTCATTTGATCAAATCTCTTAAAGGGATTACTGTTGTTTGTATTGTTTTTTACTTTCGTCCATGGATCCAGTAGTGATATTCTTGATAATCTACGTACTGCATTAGTTTGTGGATCTAATATCGATGTTGGTATTATATTATTCCCATTATATTCTTCAATTACAACCTCAATAACTTCGTTAATTTCAGGAAGGCCAGCTTTTAGCATATTTTCTTCGCTAAGTCTTGATTGGTTTAAATTATAATTATTACCAAATCGACTTTTTTTCCTTTTTCTTGCAGTGTGTGTTGTATATTGTGTTGTGTGTAAGAATCTAGATATCGCATTTCCTATATAGCAAGTAAATACACCTCGAACACCCTTCACACCATATACACTATTTTGTATATATTCTTGGATATCTTGAACATCAACATCCTGATATGCTGATACAGTTACTAACTCTCCATTTTGGAAATAATTTAATTTTGGTCTTGTGAAGTAACCTCCATTATCTAACAATTCGTTAGAGCTGTAGTTTTTTACATCACTATAGTTTAATTGATATGGTCTTGGGTTAAACATATCGACTGTGTATCCAAAATAGTCTGTGTTTGTTATTTCTTTGTATGTCTGAGATTGTATTTTGCTAAGTGTTTTTGCTTCTATCGAACCTACAGACTCTGTCCATCCATCTAGGCCGTTGATAGCTATTGGATTTACTACATGGTTGATTTGAAAAAATGGATTGGCCTCAACATCAAGTACTTCTAACTCAATATCCTCAGACTCCGTGATTCCTATGTCGTTTGTTACGTCACAACTATATAAACCCGAATCAACTATGTCTATATTTTGTATTAATAACTCATTGTTATTGATAGTGTATTTTGGTGATGCATTATCTAGCTCATTTGTCAGCGTGATTCCATCCTTTCTCCAAATATAAACTATATCCTGCTGTGCTGGTTTTACTTTTGGTATACCATTTTCTACATTTAATGTACTTGGTTGTATGGCCTCTACCCTTAGGGTGATACTTTCTCCGGTTGCAATTCGAATAGTACTATCATTATTTAGATACATTACTCTTCGATTTAATTGAGCTGCTTGGATTGGTTTAATCTGAGGGGTACTGGCATCTAGTATGCCAGTTGTTATAATTGGCGGTTCATTAAGCTTGGTGGGATACAGATTGTAAATCGTATCATTTTCATCCAACGTTGAAATTGCAAGACTTGATAAAGATCCAGATATTACTGTTGTTTTTCCATCACCTAAATCTACAATAATACTACCATCGATACCTCTCATTGTTGTTTATTTATCTTGAATATCCAATCATTATCATAGATCTCCTCATACCCCACTTGTGTATCTACAACTTTAATTAATATTTTATAATACTGCTCTGGTTGTAGACCATCTAAATAATATCTGAAATAATTTCCTGTAGCATCTGCTGAAATTTTTGTAAACCCGGTATCAAATGGTATGATCACGTCCTTGGTATCAGCTTTCACGATACTATATTGAGATTCTGACGGTATTAGATAATTGTTTAGATAAATGGAAGATGTTTGAAATGCGAGTTGAGGAAATCTAGGCCTAGCATTTACTCTGAATAGAACTCTACTTTTTTCATTGTAGATATTCTTAATATTTGATATATTAATATAGTTTTCAGTATTTACATTAATATTACTAAAACTTGATGTATATTGATAATCTTGAAATCTTACTTCTAAACGAGGTATCCATATTGTATTACTATCTCTGCTGAAAAATTTTAAGCTTTTAAAGATATTATTATCTTGTTCTGTTGTATCTGATTTTTTAATGATAAAGCCTTCGTTGGGTATTGTTGAATTTAACCAACTATTAACTATGGAAGTTACATCCAATTCAACATCCGCAGTTGAGTAACTAAATGATTGTGTAGTTAAGGATCCTGTATACCAAGTACCACCTCCAGGTGTTGTTGCATATGATCCGGTTGTTGTTGGTGCATATGATGCCGTAGTCCATTTTAATCCCGTAGCTGATACCGAACTTCTATATTTCCAGGTAACTCCATCTGTCGTTTCTGGTGTGTTTGCATATCTACCAGTACCCATGTTCCAACTACCGCTTATAGCGTAACATTCCAATGTATAATCTACTGGAATTTCTTCCGGTTCAGTGGCATATAATTTAAGGTAATATTTAGCAGTTGATGCTGATGGAATTAGTCTTGAGCTGCTATATTGTGCCAGTGTTGTTAAATCAAACTTGATTATTCCTCTGGAGTTATACTTTGTGGTTCCTTCAATAACTTTAGAAATATCAAGAATAGCGTCAAGCCCCGTATTTTTGTTTACGTACTTTTCGTATAAGGTTGCATCTTTCTGCGGGTAAAAGCTTATTATCATGGTTAATATGTTGCTATTCTGCCTTTTATATCAATGTTTGGGTATTTAACTTCGAATATACACGGATCTAAGCTCGGGTAAACTATGCCGTTGCGAATAGCTCCTGATATATCATATGACACATCACTATATCCACTATATGAATCGTTTTTATTTACGATCGACACCTTTGTTACTGTTTGTACACCGTCTACTTTAAGTAATTCACTATATATATCATTTAGATTTATAGGTTGATTAATTTGCCATTTATCAATGTCAAAATAACTTTTCATAATATCAACACATCTCAATAATACCTCATTTGCATTGAAGGATGGCAATGTAATTATATCAAAATTTACTCCAATATTAACCACATAAGCGTCACGAATATTAATACTATCTGTTAACATCCTATACGTATCCAGATAAACTTTTAAGTTTTCTTTTATAGCTCTATTAACTAAAGTTATGTTTTTGTTGTTGTCATAACCTAAAACATACATATTCATAGCTAACGGATTAGCTACCGTATCATTAAGTTCTGTTGTACCTATATTGTTTTGTTCATCAGGAGTTATAAATACCTTAGACACACTACCATATGTTGATGGCATTGCATACGCTCTTACAATATAATCCTCACGAGTTACCGCTCTATTTTGTGCTGTAAATTGAGCTAGGGTATTTTGTCTTATCTCCTCAATAGACTCACCGCTTCTTCCACCATTTGCTGCTATAGGATTATTAACTGCTACTGAGTTTATAATTTGTTGGTTTAGAAGCGGGGTTGCAAGGGGTAAGTTTGATGTTAATATGTTTATGTCTGTGATTTCTGTGATTGTATTTGATGGTACGTTCGCTGTGATTCCACCACCTACTAGATATGATACTGTTAATGTTGTATTACTTGGTGCAATTCCATATGATGTTGTAAATAATGGACTAGCGGGATCGATCGACGCATCTATATTATCTTTACCCGTAGGAAGTATTAATCCTAGATTTTCTGGTGTTGCTAGCAACTCTTCATCTGGTGTTGTTGATACACCAGAACCAAATTGTATTTCAATACCACCTTCCTTGATTCTAGTTATAAATCGTCTATATACTTTTTTTAATTTAAGTAAATACGGTACTTCATTAGAGTATACTGCTGTGTCTGGGTCATTAAATTGTGTATTTGTAATCTTTTCAAATATAGTATCTTGTGCTAGATATGGTACTTCATACCACGTGTTATTATCTGAGTCGACGATGCTGTCGATAGCTATCAGGCTACTCCCTTCAATCAACAACTTTTTAAATTTCTCAGCTGTTCCAATATCAAAGGTCACTGTTTCTATGATTGCGCTTATTCCTTTTACAGTTTTTTTAGCTAAGAAATAGTTTGGAGCTCCAGTTGTTTGATCAATACTATAAACTGAAATTTCAGTGGGAGATAAATAGTTATTGACTGTAAAATCCACACCTTCTTGTACAATAAATTCCACTGAGTTCACAGTTGATCTTACGCGCATACCAGCGTTAATTACTAGGCCGTATGTTGTATCAGCGGTGACATTCTCACCAGTGCCTGTAGCTGGTAATAGTTGGTATATATCAAGATCAACTATTGATGGTATTGATAACTTTGGTTTGTATCCAAAAGCACTTGCAATATCTAGTAGATTTCTACGTTCTTGTGCATGTAGTACTAAATTCTCCTTGAATTGACTATCAATATAATAATTAAGAACATCGCCAACATACGATGCCATTTCTATAAACATCATTCCTGGTGATGTTTCATTGAAATCATTATATGTTGTTGGATAATATACTTTTGCAAATTCAATTAAGCCTTGTTTAAAGCTATCAAAATCGCGACCTAAATATTTAATATCCTTAGTAGGCATTATTGATTTGTGTTTATTTGTAGTGTTATACTTCTTGTATTGAAACTATCTCCTCGTAAACTAATTACTAACTTTATGAAGACTGTGTTTTTATCTTGTGCTGGTGTTATTGTCAACTCATTTATAAATATATAAGGTAACCAGAATTCAAACTCAGTTCGAATTTTTGAATCTATATTTGTAGTTAAAATAGAATCGTTAAATTCAAATGTTGATTTACGAAGATCACAACCAAAATTAGGATGCATTATTCGCTCACCCTTGTTTGTTAAGAGTAAATTTCTAGCATTCGCATACGCTGCATCGATAGTAAAATAAGTCTGTTTAAATCCCGATCCATTGGAGTTTATCATAGGTAAATCTACTCCAATTGCCGTATCTAGTTCTAGATCAATAGGATCAACTCTAATTTCCTGTGCCATTATCCTCTAGTATTATTGGCGATTTCATCCGCCCTTTTAAGTAAACTACTGTAGTCTTTTATTAGAGTCATTGTCTGCGCGTTTGATACTGGTAATTCTGGATTATACGTTTCTTCTATGTTGGAACCCATCTCATCATTACCAAATCCCCCCATATTGGCTCTTGTATCAGCGAATATATCTTCCATAGTGACTAATGGATAATCTCGTTGATATTTCGTACGCTGTATTGGTTTTTGTTTAGACTTAGTTTGTTCCTGGATCGGTGTTTTTGATGTGGTGATTTCCTCATTTAACACCTTGCGAAGCTCATCACCAACAACAGATCTAACTTCTTCGCGAATAACTGTTCTTAATAGTTTTACAAATTCTTGTGCTTTCATAATTATAAATATTAGCTATATCCAACGAACGGTATTGGTGTTATACCAACTCCTGGATTCGAATATATACCGGTTAAGATTTTCAATTGCGTTTCAAAGCCGCGTGCTATCTCTCTCACCATTACACTAGCACCATCGGTTGAACGCGCTTTGATTGGTTTAAAAGGGCCAATTGAGGATACGGTAAATACTGTACCAGTAGGACCAACCCAGGAGGCTCCTGCCCACAATGCTCGTGTAGCCAGACTGAAAGTTAGACTCATTACGCCAGCTTTGACGTTTACCGCCTTTTCTTTTAATTTATCCAAAGCTTTTTTATTATCCTCTATGATTTTATCTCTTCTATCAGCTATTTTTGTTTGTATTTCAGACTTTGCGTCATCGATAAATTTGTTTAAATAACTCATTGCTTCATTTTGGATATTTAACATCTCTCTAAGTAAATAAAGTATTATAGAATCACTACCTTGTAATTTACTTGCCAAATTTTTAAAGTATATACCTATGCGATTATCTGCTTGACCCAATCTATTAAATAGTTGAATTGTTTTTAATGTGTATCTCTGTTCTAATCTTGCAATATCTTGAATTGTATTTCGATCCTGTACTAGTGAGTATGTTAATTTATTTGCTATTGATCTAATATCTTTTATCTGCAAATCACTGTTTACTAAATCACCTAGTGTCTTAAATATTGTTAGTTGCGTATTATCTTTTATATTATCTAATACTTGAGTTTTCCAATCCTGTGTAAAATTAGGATTAGCTTTTATTTCATCTACTAGTGATGTTATCCCCAATATTAATCCATCTACAATAGATAATTCCTGCATACGCTCTTTAAAGCGTTGTTTTTTTTCTAATAACCCTTGTACCTGCGAATCTGACTTTCCTATTAATTTAAAATTAAAGTATCCATCTGCTATTTTAGTGATTGCTTGTTCGTTTTTGGAATAACTATATTCGTCGTTTGTTATATTTTTAATTACTATCGTTGATCCCTGTATTAGTTGTTTGCTACATACTAAATAACGCCTAACAGTGCTTAGTTTTTGTCGCTTATCTTTTATTAAACGTGATTTTTCTTCAACTGTTAACTTTTTTGTTTTTTTATCTTCAATATCACTCTTAACTGGTATTAGGTTTATTGCAAAATCACTAATGTCTTTTTTCGACGCGTCAAACTTCTCCTCAACGGACTTTTTAATATCCATCGTTTGATCCTCTATATATTTACTAATTTTATTTAATTTAGGTTTAAATTTTGTTTCATATAGATTGTAAAAAGCAAGGAAGTTTGTAGTTTCTTGTTGGGCGATAGATTTTTGTTGTTTTGGGGTATTATAGATTTCACCCAATAAAGATGCAATGTCAGTATTTATGAGTGTTAAAAGTTGATTATAGTATCTTGTCGCAACTAACGAATCTGTTTGTAGATATTGTTTTATTGTCTGTGCACTTATGTTACTATTTACAACTAATAATGTAAGTGTGTCTGATATTTCTGTTAAATTATTTTGAATCGCTAATTGATTAACTAATTGTTTTTGCTGTTCAATGTCAAGTTGTATATCAGTTGTTTGTTGTTTTATTTTGTTAATTTCACCTAACACACCGAGTAGTATTGCTGTTGACTTAGCTACTATATTAGCTAGTGATGTTACAATGGTTGTGTATTTTTTAATTAAAGCCTTTTTATTTTTGATCTCATCTTTGTATTTTTTTCGATAATCAGAAAGTGTCTTTTTTGCCTTTTTAAAACTCTCAGCTTTACCTTCACCTCGTTTAGCTGCTAAATCTTCAAGTCTCTTAGATAAATCTTTTTTTAACTCATCCACTTTTAATTCTATTCGATCAACAAGCTCTCTTTTTTTATTCTCTAACTTATCTTCTAATTTTTTTAGTTCTGGTTCGAGATTTTTTTGCAAAAATTCTATTCTTTTTAATTTTTCATATATTAGCTTTGCTCTTGCATTTGTGTAAGATAGCTCTTGATAATAGGTAATATATTGTGTTGGTGATACTGCGGTGTTGGTTAATTCATATAAACTCTTAATCAACGTAGTTATTCTCTGCAAGATATATGCTTTAAATGCAGACTCACTTGATGTGCGGGAATCAATCTCAGCTATTCTAGTATCTGTTGCCGATAGTAGTAATGCAATCTTTTGAAGAGTGCTTATATTAAAACTAAATTCAAAGTTCTGTATTTCTTCTATTAATTTTATTTCGTCGACGAATAAAGCTCTAATCGCTGGTAAATTATTTGCTTGAACTACACCAAAATCATCTATTGCTTTTATTAGTTCACCAGTCTCTTTAATCTTATTCTTTATCTCAGCCGAAATAGATGTATATAATTCTGTTAGAGTCGTAGGTAACTCCTTTAATTCCTTTGATATCTGTTTAATTTGCTGCGCTGTCGATTTTATCTGACTTTTTAATAGTCTAGCTTTTATTGTGAGTTGTTTTATCGTTTGTGCCAAACCGCGAACACCCGCTTTTTGTACTTTAATTTCCTCTACTAAAAAATAGGCTTTGATTATATTTTCCATTAACCTACTTTTTGTATCAATTGTATTATAAAAGATAGGATTTATTGGATACGGAGCTCCCTGTAAAGCTGGTGCAGGAAGTGTTACAGCTACACCATTTGGTAGTCCTGTTTTGATTGTTGCTGTGTAGTACTTTGTAATAACCTTAGCCCAATCAGAAGCACTTTTTATCCTCCCAGCATCTAATTCAGCTAGTATCGGTTGGGTAAAAGTTAATTCAAAGTTAATAGGCATTAATCTAAGTAGTTTAATAGATTAGATAAAGTATTCTTTCCTGGAAAAATAGGGGTTCCTGTCGTTAGTTTTCTATTGTACATCCACACACTTTTATCATAGGGTCCGTAAAAGATAAAGCCATAATCAAAAGCATATTTATTTAACCATCTAAGTGTACTGTCGTGTATAATATTTGCCGGACCAAATTTTACATACACTCCAGATCTACGTGGATCTAGATTGAATTTATTTGGTGTTTGATATAGTTCAATAGCTTGTGTAAATGACAATACTGAATTTGTTAATGAGGGTTCAAATTCCTCGGCTGGCAAATTATCTAGAAAAGTGGTGAAATTGGTAAAGTTTGAATCATTAGCCACATCATTAATTGATACCGAATCATCCAGTAATAATTTGTATTCTGTGTATTTATCTTTCTGTTTAACAAGTTTACGTAGCTGATCAATGAGTTGATATTTAGATACGAAGCTTTCTTCTATTTGCAGCTCAACACCTTTATCATTGAGTAATTGTAGTTGCATTTCTTTATAGGCATCGTATAAATTTCTATGAACTGATGCGTTGCCTATTTGAATAATAGAATCCTTAACACTATCAGATCTTAACTGTAGATTCGTGTCATTAATTGCTAGTATACTAGCGGTTTGTATATCATCTCTTATATCCGTCATTTTATTTAGCTAAATTTCCTAATGTTCCACCTGGGGTATAATAATCTGGGGACGTGCTGATATCTGGAGCGGCCGTTGTTGTTTGATTACCACTAGTTTGTTGAATCGTTTCTGCACTGAATGCATTTTGTGGTGTTGTAGGTGTTTGATTTATAGCTGCTGCTGTTTGTGTGTCAGATTGTGTTGGTGTTTGAGTTTGCTTTGGAGCTGGATCTGTTGATTCGTGACTTACACCATCAACAAATACAACACTACTTAACATTTCTGGTATTCTGGCCTGTAGATTAGCTAAGTCATACTGTGCATCTTCTCGTAAGTAAGCTAACCCCATTGGAGTTATTATTCTTGCATTTTTAATTACAACCAATAAATCTTCTAATATGTTAGCTAATTTAATTCCTAGCGCTACAGGTTCATAGGGTTGATTTGTAGTTGCTTCTCCCTTTGTTTTTGGTTTTTTTTGATTACCAAAATCATAAGGCTTACCATTATTTGGTACTCCTAAGTAAATACCTTCTGTAGCTGCTATGGTAATGCTTGAGTCGGAGTCTAAGTTGACTGGGTTCTGGGATGATATTGCGACACCAGCAGCTCCAAATAACATTAGATAATCTCGCTTTGTATTAATAATGATTCTATCAGAATTAATTAGTACTTGTGGTGCATTGCTAAATGTGTTTGTAAACCCTATTGAATCTTGTGTTATTGAAAGTACTTTTGTTATATCTTGTTGTGTTGATGTAAATGTCGATTCGTAATTTACATCTTCCATAGGAAAATCAACCGGCTCTAGAGGTGTAATATTAACTACTGCCGGTGAACTTGTATTGTTTGAGGAGTCTACATCGGATTGTGCTACTTCTACACCAGACACCGCCTCAACTGCAAGAGGTTTGTTTTTCAAAACCTTTGCCTTTATATCATCATATGTAAATCTTACTGCCATTATGCTAGATTTGGAAAGTCTAATTTAATTGTTTTGTATATAGCTGATTTTCTTGTTAGATGGTTTTTTTCTTGTTGGTTAAATGTATAAAGGCCTTTTGCATTTTGATTGAAATTCTCATTAATAATAACGAGTGAATCAAGCTGTGAGTTAGGCGCGTTTATTAACCTATTCAACCAACCTTTCCGGAAAACACTATTTTTTGATCCAGGTTCAGAAATCTTTAATATGAAACTCATACGCTTTTGCAAAACCTTAGTTGCAAATTCAGGTGTTTTATCTCCTAGACTTGTGATGAATTGCGCAAAATTATTACCAGTCCAACCATACTCTGTAGCTAATCGATCAATGCCATTAGATTTATACATCCCAGGTCCTGATCCCCAGCATAAATCATAAAGCAAAAAACCCAAATATGGATCCTCGGAAGCAATCGCAATAGGGTATCTATTTGATGATGAACAGAAAAAATATAATACCCACAATGTTGCAATTTTTTGATCACTTAAAAGTTGATATAAAAATTGTTTTCCAATTTGGTTATTAGAGCGCCACCCAGCTAAATTTTGATCAATGGATGCTACTGCATTATCTAATTGCTGTATCCCTCTGTTCTTAAATATTTTATTAAAAGTTTCTCTAAAAGTCGTTAATATAACACCTCGCATTGTAGCACCTCCACTATCATTCGGGTGATCACTCCAACCACCCTCCCAGTGGTGTGTGATTGGAACTATGGTTCCCGTTATTAGTTTAGTTAGTTGATTTGCTGGTATTTTAGGTGTTGTTATACCTGCGGCACTTAGTGCACCGGTAATCATCCTAGTTGTTAAATTATCGTAATTAGCTAGCACCACAGCCTTAAAGGAATTTACGGTCTGTATTACGTTGCTTGATAATGTTGGTGGTGTTCTATAGCCCATTAAATTTCACTTTGATATGATTTGGAAACTGGTAATTGTGTGTCTATCACCTTTTGATATATCTGAGTTTCGTCTTTATTTGAGTTTGTATTTGAACCCTGTACTGCATCTGGTGTGCCTGAGCTCAGTTTATATATAGTTCGCCACGAATTCATTTTTGTACTGCATCCTAATCGCATTTCAATCCTCTGAGCGCTACTGAGATATAAAGAACTGTTATCTGTATTAATATTCTCTACTATGGATGGATTATTGTTTATTGTATTATGTACACGTATTATAGAAAGTGGATTACCGGAAGTGCCAGCTTTGGACCATGGTGAGTCTCTATCGGCTGTAGTGCTTCCGAATCTTATTGATTGGCCAAATCGACCTTGCATAATCACATCACCTTCAAAAGGTTGTAACGGTGGCCGCTCCTTAACTAGGTTATTACCAGTTTTATAACTATCAACATTACGTAACTTCTTAGTAAATTTACTTAACACAGCTTGAAAAAAGCCAGGTGGATTGTTAGACTCAGATGTTTGATCGCCAATATTTGGAAGTGAGTTTATAGTTATACTATTATTTTGAGTTATATTATTTGTATAAAACAATGCACGTGCCGGTTTACCAAAGTCGTCAATATAATCTGATAATCCTATGTATGCATATACTTGTTCGCCTGGTAATGGGTATGTTACATTTCTTCTATCTGCAGGGTATGCAAATGCTTGTAATTCATCGTCTTTTTGGCGAGCTGCTGTTTGTACTGGCTTAATCCTAATCTTACCTATATCAGCAGGGCTATTATAATAAGGATCACCAGGCTTTAATACAACATCCAGAACAGTTAATAGAAAAGTAAACTGTAGTTGAGATTGATCTTTTTGTGTATTTTTATTACTTAATAGTAACGCACCTAAACCTTTAAATAGACTCATACTACTTGCTTATCTAATAAATCCTGAGCTTCCTGCATTAACTGAGCTCTCTCAGCATCAGATAACCCACCGGTATCTTCATCATTTTTCCCCGCAGCGACAAGTAGTCGCTGTACGATAGCAGCTAACCGCACTAAGTGTTCATCGTTTTTAACTGAGACCTCTAAGTACTCTTTTATTAAAGGTACCATTGCCGCGGCGTCGCTTACATTTTTGATGAGTGGTTTGAGTTGATCGATAAGGCCTTTAATCTGATCATCTTTTTTTCTACTATTATTGTAGATATCCCTCATAAGATCAGCGAATGATTTACCGTCAAATATTACAGTGTCTTTATCCATGATTATAAATAATGATGTATTTAAAATTTTGATATTGGCTCCGGTGCATTTTGTATTTCTTGCATCAATTGATATAGTGCTTGTATTCTAACACCAGCAATCCAAGCATCTGTATTTTCAAAGTAACCATCATCTTCTAATTGTTGATAGTTAGCTGTTGATACATCAAAATAGTAAGCATCCATATTAGGACCACCACCTACATTTTCCCAAGCCTTTATTTCCCACTCGATAAACTTTAACAATCTCTCTTTACTAAATTGTATTATCATCAGTATACAATCTGCTTTGGTATATATCCTAGTCTATCATAATCTTCATACATCTTCCGATACTTATCCTTTAATGACTTTACTACTCGAGTAACTTGCTGTGTTGATACATCTGTCATTTCTCTTATGTATATGTATAAAGCTTTCTTATTAAATATTTCCAAAGTCTCGCGACGTCTAAATAACTCTATAATTGCAGCTGCAATGTTACGGTCGACCTTTTTTTCATAACAAAAGTCTAAGTTAATATCCCAATAATCTACAAACTCATTGATGAATGTAATCATGTTAACATCATCGGATGGTGTTACTGATACTTTCGTTGAATCTGAGTATACATCTATTTTATCGTGTTGAGTTAACTTCTTGAAGTTTTTTTCGTTTTGTAAAATGAAGTAATTTTTAGCTACAATGGAGAAATAGCTAAAGGCCTTACCTTTCTCTCTTGTGAAGTTTGGTAGCTTCTCAATTAGAAAGGTAACGGCCTCATGTTGTATTGTTGATAACTCTTGATTGTCTGTATAGTAGAACTTATAAGTGTGTATTGTATTTTCTACTAGCTTATCAAGAGCATATTTTATTTCTTTCTCGTATATTCGACTACGTACATCGTAATCATCAGATTCGTTATAATTAATAATACTTTGATCCACTTCCGGACCAAAATACATTTTTTTCTTACTGGTTCTCGGTTTTCTCTTCTTCTGTATTGACATATTTCGTTATAAAGTTATGCAAATCATCTGTGCATTCTTTTAACGCAGTAAATGTGTATCCTACCTCATCATCAGCTTTGAATGACCCTTTATGATCGATCTCTTTCATCCTGTAATTTATTTCTGATATTTTTAAGTATGTTGCTGATATAAAGCGTACATATGCTTCTGCGTATAAGACTGCACGATTATATTTCGTATAATTAATATACGCAAGATATCCGGTAATTCCAAGAGTTACTACTAGTAAAACAATAGTTATAATCATCATTATTCAAATAATTTATTAAATATTCCCTGTAAATCTTCTTTCTGTGTATCAGATAAGTTTTGTGGTATTCTTGCTTTTGGTTTTTGTGTCTGCGTTTTTTGCTGTGTTCCTTCGTTTCTATCCCATATCTCAAATTCTATCCTGGCAGCCATATGATCAGCGTGGTGAAGAATTATAGGTAAGTTACATCTTAGTTTAGATTCTTTTGTATGTGAAATAAAGAATGGTTTATTAGCATCATCGTATAATCCATCATGCAATCGTATGCCTAAATACTCATTGAGTGATACTTGTATACCAGCTTCCTGTAATAGAAATAAACTTCGTTCCGGAACTGGTAGAAATGCATTAGCTGGATTATATTTATATAGCTTACCTAAATTCTTTCTATGCCACTCAGAATCATTTGGTATATATTGCTCTGCTTCCTGGGTGCCTATTTTACCAAGATCGTGATTTAATGCTGCGAATACTAATTCTTCATCCGTGTAGTTAATATAGGATCCGGCAGCTTCCCACAAAGCTTTAATTTTCAAAGCACACTCAACAACTCGATTAACATGGTCTACATAACCACCAGGAAAAGCATTGTGATGATGATCTGTACTAGAGGCTGGCATGAGCATGATACGCTCAGCATGAGTCTGATATAGTTCAATCAACCTCTCTTTTCGTGGGCTGGTAATATACTGATCAATTATTGTTAATAACTTACTATAGTTTTCCTGTAACTGTTCTGCTGTAAAATTCATAGCTTTGTTTGTAATTTTTTAATTTGAGTTTCAAGTTTCTTTTGATGCGTTTTACGTTGCTCACTCTTCAATTGCTTCTTAAGCTTGGCTATCTTATCAATAGCCTCAGCCTTCTCTTCTGCTTTTTGTTTAGCTGATTTCTTAGGCTTTGCAACTATTTCCGTCATTGGTAGTGAGCCTTTCAATTCAGGTTGTTCAATACCCTTTCGGAAGACAGTACCATCAGCGTGCACAAACTCCTTCATAAATCTCCAACCTTTAGGGTATCCAATTTTTTTCCTTTCAACCCTAGGAGCTGCGCTCCACATTGTTTCAATTGTACATTGAAAACAGAGACAAGACACAGTACGGGGGTCAACTTTTACTGGTGTGCCGCAATTGCGGCATTCTAATGCATTCATATGAGAGTTATTATATGTTTGGTGTTAAACATACAAAGAAAATCTCAAACAAGCAACAGTTAATTTGTACTGCAGGGAGGTATGATGAATCTTGTATCTATCATCGCCGTATAAACAAATTTATTATTTATCTTATGCTTACCTCTATAGAAAGGTATATCACCATTGATGTAGTGGGTGTACATTAGTGATTCATCAACTAATTTTTTCTTCCGCGAAAAAAACAAGACTAGATATTCGCATTGGACATAGTTAACAATATTCGGATCATCTAATGCGAGTTGTAAGTCTTGCATGCAGTTCATATCATATAGATAAAACTCATACAGAGATTTAGTGTATTCCGGATCGAACCTTAAACTAACATCATCAACATTAAACGGTATATCTAACCTCATCACAGTTTGAGCCATCTTAAATTCAGCATTAATATTGCTAAAAAAACGTGACTCAACCAGTTTTGTATAATTAGACATACTACATGTTTTTAGCTTTCTTAGGTCGACCAGCTGTCTTTGATTCTCGCTTGCTTAGATCCGATTGTTGTAATTCGGCATTCTTAATTGCTAAGGTTTCGGCATAAGCCAATGTCGCTTTGTATTTCAATTGTGTCGATTCGTATTTGTCTTTTAAGCTTCTACGATCTAAAGCTAAATAAACTACTAATCCGCTTGCTGCTACAAATCCAGCTACTGTTATAAGTAATAAAACCATAAGTGTTTTTATTTTTAATTTCTAAAATTTTCCCCAGAAAAACAACAGTTATACGTCATTTTCTGCATTTTTATCTATTTTTTTTTCACTGAAAAAGCGCAAGAGACTCTCTACGGTAACTAATCCCAATAAAACTGCAATGAATACATAATCGATTGCAATAATACTATCGATATTTGTAGTGTTTGCAAATTTGTAGTGAGCTATAGTTGCAAGTACCATAGTCCACACAGCACTAACTTTGCGTAAGGATGCGCTATTTGGCTGAGTATCAAATATACCAAAAATATATACGAATATTTGCTTAATTATATTAAAAAACTTCATTAGTTACGTATTTTAATTAGTCTACCTGCCAGATCATATACTTGTTTATTATAAATAGTATCTAGATTGTATTCAATGTATATAGGATCGCTTTTCGTAGTGTTGCCATTGTAATCATACTCAACTATTCTTATATAGACGATACCAGAGTATATCGGTCTGAATTCAGCTGAATAAAATTGCTGTGTTGAACTATTATCTCCTGCTTTAACGCTGGCAGCCTCTATCCAATTGTTAAGATCATAACTATATTCTACAACAAAGTAATTACTATTTTCTTCAGACATAGTAACCCAATCAACAAATATATTAGAGTTATGACGTTCAGCCTTAATCATACCAAAATCAACAGCAAGTGGATTAAAAGGTATAAAATACGGACAGAAGTTGTCAATATATTCTGTTCTTAGATCAAATCGAATATAATATAATTCATCTGTTAAATCATTAACAAATCGACCTTGTGATATTAAAATACAACTTGAATTGTATATAGCAACATTGGCTACATTTAATAAGAATCCTAATGGGGATGAGTATCCCCAATACACGATTCCGTTTTCATTGTTGGGATAGAATCGCATATAGATTGTTGTATCTGATATAGAATCAGAAATACAGTATCCGCCCGTATACAGCTGTAAGAAATTAGGTGTGCCGTATTCGAAGTGTTCTAAATAGGAAGATGCTTGATCGCAGGGTGTTTGTGTGAAGCCAGTTAAAGACTTTAGGAAAAGCAAAACCACAAACAACCCTTTTAAGGCATATAGTGGTTTCATGGTATGAGTTTATTATAAATATAGTGTTTTTAAAAAAAGGATGATGATCTCCAAGCTGTACCATTATAAATATGTAATCTATTTGTAGAAGTATTATAATACATCGAACCTGTTTTTGGGTTTGAAGGATTTGCGGTATTAGTAGGAATCATAATAGAACCTGATAGGTTAGCATCTGCATCTACTGTAAATCCATCTTTACGTGTTGATGCATTTCCAATACCAACCACAAATTCAGAAATAGTATTGTTTTGAACATTATAAGTACCTACTACTGTTTGATGTGAACCGGATGCTATTGTATTGAATCCTTCAGCGTGCGAGTAATCTCCTCTTGCTATAGTATTCTGTCCTTCTGCGTGTGAAGCGACTCCCACTGCTTGAGTATTTTCTCCTTCAGCGTGTGAAAATAAACCGGAAGCTGTAACATGGTTACCTTGTTGTAAAGATTGACTTTGATATATAAAGGTAAAACTTGCTGTACCTGCAAAAGTACTCCCACTGTTATATTGAATTTGTGAATCGGAGCCGGCAGCTCTTAGGGCGGTAACGTGTGACGCTGTTAAAGCTAAACTTGCTGTTAGTTGGGAAATAGTACTAATAGTAGAGCTATTACTATTGCGTAAAGTTAACTGACCGCTACTATTATTTGCTAAGGATGCACCTAATGTTGTCGAGTATGATGATGTTAATGCAAAGGATGATGTTCCTGTGAAAGACCCGCTAAAAGAACCACTTAGATTTGATAAATTTATACTAAATGTAGTGTTACCAATGGTTGTAAATATTAAACTACTACTAACTAATGATGCAGTTGCATACGCTCTATCTGCAGAGTTACCAGCCTGTACAACATCCTGTCCTTTGTATTGTAGACTCATAATGTATTAAATAATCGCTAAATCCTTATCAAGCCTAAACCTCTCATTGCTTGAAGCAACTGGTTAATAGCAGCGCGCGCTTGAGTATCTACAGTACTTCCACCAGTAGCATCAGCTATAGCAGTAGGTTGTGGAATAGGAGTGGTACCATCATAAAAAGACATTGACACAGCCCTTAAAGCCAAATCACCATTTATACCATACGTAAATCCCTGCCCATTACTGTCAGCTAATGAAAATCCAGTACCATTTATAGTTGGTTTTACGAGAAATTCTAAGGTACCTGGTGATATATTAATTATAGTTTGTTCGGAAGTTTGAGTTTTTGTTGCAATTGTAATACCTCCTGCACCATTATCCATGCTAAAACTAGATGTATAAGTTGAATACCCTGCAGGAATATTGTATGCCTCTAATCCACCTGTTATATAAGCGGATCCAGTTACTGTTAGTCTATCTACTATTTTAGTTGCCATATTAAGCTGTCCATTCTTGTTTAGTTACATAACTTGCACCATTATGTGCTTGCAAAGACATTGTACCGTTTGCTAAATTAAATCTCCAACTTCCATTAGATCCACTATTACCAAAGTAAAAGCTTGTATCTCCATTTGTACTAGCAGATCCACTAGCTATTGTCAAGCTACCAGATGTTACTATACTTCCTGAGTTTGATAACACTCCTGATGGTACATCGAGTCTCATTTTTAAAGTTGTACTATCTATCTCAACCGTATTTCTATAATGCCATTCAAATGAACTAGCATCTGGGGTACCGAGTATTGATGTGATAAATTTTATAGGTCTACCTGCAGTAGTAGTGGCTGGTTGTGGATAAGCAGCAATATTTATACCTCCTGCAAAATAAGTATTAACTGTAGTTCCTTTTGAAAGAGCTTGTAATTCTAATACAGAACCACTAACACCTATACCGTCAATTAATCTTAAAGACATATACGGATTAGTAGCTCCTCCAGCGGTTAATCTGTCGTGAACAAATGCAGGAGTAAAAAATGTATCAGCACTATTATAAACATTAAATGAACCAGTAATAGTAGCAACACCTTGCATATTAAAGGATCCAGTTAATGTAGAAGATCCCGTAACAACCAACGAACCAGTTAATCTAGCTCTATTAGCCACATAGTCAAAAGTGAAATTAGTAGAACCACTAAAATTAGTAGAACCACTATTAAATTGAATTTGTGTATCCAATCCACCAGCTAATTTACCTACTCCAGTAGTGAAGTGAGCTGAACCAGTATTAAGCGTAACTGTTGGTTGTGGTCCACCTGAGTTGGTTACGGTAATACCATTACCTTGTTGCACATCAGTAATGTCTCCACCACCTCCACCACCTACACCAAATGAACTTGTTGATAAGTAATATAGTTGGCCACTTGCAGTATCTATCATAACTGCATTGACTTGTGATACGTTTGTTAAGCTTGGGAATATAACACTACCTGAAGATATTAATGAACCAGTTATAGATACTAAGCCACCACCGGCGACAAGTAAATTTCTCCTATTACCAGGATTTGATCCATCACCTACTATAAATGCACCAACAATCGATGATGTCATATTACTTCGTCCGACAACAAACTGATTATATTCCTTAGCAATATTATACTCCCCTGCAGCAAATGAATTATGTCCACCTGCTATATTATCGTTTCCAAGTGTGAATGAAGGATACCATCCTTCAGCTCCATAAAAACTAGAATCAGATCTATTACCGTAACCTATACTAACACCTGAATGTTTGATGATATTTGGTTGAGATGTTTGTGTTTCACCATCCAAACCACCTATACTTAATCCACCACTTACATTTGTTGCTGGATTAATTGTTAAGGTTAGTGCATTTTTATTATAATCATAAGTAAAATTACTAGATCCACTAAATGTGCTACTACTATTAAATTGTACTGAAGTATTAGATCCACCTGGTGTAGTGGATGGGCCACCACCAGAACCGGTTGCAACCGTTAAACTAAATTGATTGCCATTTCCTTTTGTAAAAGTAATAGTGTTAGAACTTACAGAAGCTGTTAAAAGAGCTGTATTAGCATGAGAAGCTGATGTCGCAAATGGTACTGTCAACTCACTACCAATATAAGCACTACCAGATTTAAGTTGTATTTTATTATTAGGGTCTGTTTGTCCAACCACTATATCAGTTGCACCACCACCACCACCAGTTCCTCCAGCTAAAGTAACAATAAATTGATCACCATTTCCTTTTGTGAATGTAATTTGATTAGACGTAGCAGAAGCTGTTGTTAGTAGTGATGAAGTGTTAAAGTTTTGTGCCCAAGAAGCCGTCCCGTTTAATTGTCCGCTAAAGGTAGTAGCTGCTAATACATTTGTAAATGGGTTATATGTTAGAGTGCTATCACTAAATAAATCAGTATATCCTGTTGTATTATCACCATAGTAGATATATCGATTACCAGGGGTACCAGGTTCAGCATTAATTTTTATCTGGTCAGCATCATTGGCTACTAAAGCTATATTTGATAATGAACTTGTTTCTGAGTAAGATGCTGATGTAGCTTTTGATGCAAAGCTTGATGAAAGTGCGTAGCTTGATGAAAGTGCATACGAAGCAGATGTTGCAAACGAACTTGAAGTTGCAAGTGAGCTAGATAATGCGTATGATGCTGATAATGCATAGCTTGATGATACCGCCCGCGATGATGAGGTTGCAAATTTTACTGTCAACGCAGTTCCCACTTCAACGCTAGCAGACGTTAATCTAATTTTATCATTATCCGCGGCATTTAATTGAATATCTATACCATTAAGACTACCCCCACCTGCCGCAGATCCTGTTAATTGAATACCAGTTGATGTGTAGTTAACTGTTATATTCTGACCTACTATGTTAACATATGAAGCGCTCTCAGCTTGTTTAACATAAGATGCTGTTACTGCTACAGATGCAGTTCCTTGTAGTAATCCACTAAAAGTTGGTGCAGTTAATACATTAGTACTTGCATTGTAACTTAAATCCGTATCAACTTGAATATCATCGTGTCCGGTTGTTTGACTACCAAAGTGCACGTAATAGGTACCAGCTGTATTTGTGCTTGATACACTTACAACTGAAGCACTTGTTGCACTTATTGCTGTTGATGCTACTGATGAAGTTAATGCATATGAAGCTGTACCATTTAAGTACCCACTAAAGGTAACAGCTGTTAGAGTGTCTGTTGAGGGATTATAAGTTAATCCCGTATCTACTTTCACCGACTCATGCCCACTTGATTGTGTACCAAAATGTACAAAATAAGAATGATTCGATGTTGCTAGATCAATATCTATTGTGCTAGCTGATGTAGCTAGTATAGCATTATTTGCCCAAGACGCAGTTCCAGCTAACGGACCTCTAAATGAACCAGTTGCAATTATACCAGTACCAGCCGAGAAACTCATACTCGGTGTCCCAATTATTGAAGTAGGACTTGTTATGTATGTAAATTCGTTATTGTTACCGGATAGCGTTATACCACTGGTTGCTCCAGATCCAGTATTAACAGATACTGTTATTTGTGATCCAGCGTAGGAAATAGTTACGTGAGCTTGTGATGATGTTATATTAACATACGATGCACTTAATGCTCTGTTAACAGAATTTGCACCAAGAGGACCAAATACATTTGAAGCAGTTACGAAAGAAGCTGTAGAAGCTAAACTTGCCGTTGCTGCTATTGATGCACTCAATGCATAGCTTGAAGATATTACAAATGATGCAGTCTGTGCAAAAGATGAACTTAGTGCGTAACTCGCTGATAGTACATAAGATGCAGTAGTTGCAAAAGAACTAGATACGGTAAAGCTTGCAGTAGTTGCAAAAGATGAACTTAGTGCATAAGAGCTTGATACTGAATAGGAAGAAGTTAATATTGAGTTAGATCCGTTCGGTCCAAATACATTTGAAGATGTTACGTAGGATGCTGTTGATGCTAGTGATGATGTTCTAGCCTGCGAAGAACTTAATGCCCACGATGCTGTTCCAACAAAAGAAGCTACGTTAGGATTATTATTTAAACTTCCAGTAATAATTACCTCAAATTGGCCACCGTCACCCCTCAACGCATCTAAAAGATTCTTTACGTGATCAGCCTGGACAATCTGATTAGTTGCAACTATATTACCAGATCCGGAATTAACTAATGCCATATTGCGTATTATTTACTAATAAATATGCAGTATATCTAAATAAGAAAAGGTCACAACTAATTAAAGTTGCAACCTTCCCCCATCATTGGCTCCGTGGAGCTGGCGGGAGTCGAACCCGCGTCTTGACAAGTCAATTGTTTAGACTCATTCACAGGCTTAGTTACTTTTATGAAAAGAAACAAAATTAGAGTGTTTATAAGGCTACTTAAACAATCAAATTGTAGGCCATTTGTAAGGTACAAAGTACAAAAACCGTAAGAAGCACTTCCGTTGCTGGGCGTGGGTGCACCGGCCCCCAAGACTATGCTGCTAAAGCAAGCTCAGTCTCTGCTTCAAATACACGTGAAGTAATTGAAGTTGGGATACTCATCATATCCTCGAAGTTGATAGGTTTGCCGTTTATAGCGTGATAGGTAATTTAAGAGTTTCCATCTAACTCTGCCTGCATCATCTTAAAGAACTATACTGCCAATCGATACCTTGTCAGCCCCAGTAAAAAAGGAAGCGGGCTATTTTTTAATAACAACTCTCCATACATAAAAACCCGCTTCCTTGTAATTGTAACTATTTTAAATATAAGTATAAAAATAATAAAAGTCAACAGTTTTTTAAAAAACTTGAAGAGCAATAATAATAAGAGTTAATAATAAACTAATGGTTGTTTTCCAAGTTAATCCTTCACCCAATAATAAATAAGTTAGTAAGGTAAATACAATAATACCACATGCAAAAGTGAGCAATCGACCAGGCCAGACAGAGCCAGTCAATGCTTGGAAAGTCCAGTCGGTAGCTACAATAAATAAGTAACTTATGGGTACTCCAATCAAGGATAATAAAAACGGATGTTCCTTACACCAAGGACTTACAAACTGGCCATTTATCTGAAACCAAGCAAGGCTTTGAGCTATAAAATATAATAATATTGCACCAACTAGTAACATCTTTGGGTGTTTAGTAACGATTTGCTTTAACGACATATGGCTCGGTATCTAATGTGCGGATTTTGTACTTGTTAATTAGTGATAAATCGTTAAGTTCATCCACCTTTACAATACGTGTTTTTTCATCTTTTCCCGGCGTATACGGGAAGTTTGTACCTTCGTAGTAAATAGTTCCCTCATATTGTTGTGAGTTGATTCTACGCGGGCCTAACCATGATCTGAAGTGATTCGGTGTAACGCGTGCCCAGCAGTCTTGTTTGTATTCAACTTCGAGCTCAGCAGCTGTGTTGAATTCATAACGGAGTTTGATTGTACGAGCCATGATGATATAAATTGATTGACTATAAAGGTACAAACAATTTTTCTATTTTACAACAGTTACCCTATGAAAAATTACCTCTTCAATACCAGGGGGTCTAAGGTAGGTTACTCTTGCTGTATATACTCCGTCTTGCACATATGTTGGATCCCACGGTTCTAGCTTATCATACACTAGTTCACCCCAACGATTCCAAATGGTTAATTCTAAGATAGTTACATTCCATGTCTTAGGATACCATCTAGTATTATAATAACCATCAGGTACTACGGCATTTGCTGCGTAATATGCCCAGTTTTTACAAGAAGTTACAGTAAATATGTATATTGTCTTTACACTACAATTACCACCTAGATTTTGTGTGATTAAACTAATTGTGTACGTACCAGGCTGGTATATATCCAACTGAATCTCAGATCCAGACGTTGGTTGGAATAAATTATCAAGGGATACCCAGTAATATTCGTAATTTGGATCGTAATTAGCTACGCTTAATGTTGTTTTTCGTGGCGAATCACATAGTTCTATTTCCGGAATGTCTTGAGCAGTCAAACATCCTAAGCCTATCAGAAATGCAAGTATTGTATTTAATATCTTCACCCATAAGCTATAACCTATCTAAGGGTTAATTTATTTGTATTACACCTGGTTGAGGTGTAGGTTCTACTGTAATTACTCCATTTGTGGTTGCACTACATCCATTACCACCAACTACGTTGTACGTGATATTTGTAGTACCAACCGATGGATTAAACGTGTTACCAACCACACCATTACCTATAAAAGTACCACCTGGTGGATTAGCATAAAGCGTAAGATCCACTAGACCATTATCTCTACATATTGATGGTAGGTTTAGTTGCGCAGTTGAGTTTATTACATTGAGTGTACAAGTGATTGTAGTATCACATCCGTTAGCAGCAGTAACAACACAAGTTACAACATAAGCTTGAATAGTATTTCCTACGGAAGCTATGTTAATTAAGGGTGTACCTTGGCCAGCAAATGCTAGTGCAGGTACAATTGACCAGTTATAAACATAACCTGGTTGAGGTATTGTTACTTGTGCGGATGCAGGTTGGTTAATGCATTTGTTCACTGAACAAACTTGACTATAACCCATCAATGATGATAGTGTTATAATTAATAGAATCAAAAGCTTTCTCATAATAAACTCCTTTCTTATAATTAGTTTAGATTTATAGATGTATTGAAAATAAAGCTGTTATTTGTATTAATATTTGTAGTTCCAATTATAGGAACACAACCAGTATTAACGGTAAGTGTTATTGTGTAGTTGCCACTAGAATTATAAGTATGTTGTGGATTTTGCAAACTTGATTGTGTCCCATCACCAAAGTTCCAATTGTAAGTATAACTAATTGGATTACATAGCTGTGTAATGTTCGGTGTGTTGAATTGAAAAGTATTGCAGGTAAGTTGATTTTGGTTGATTATTGCTATTGGTGTATTATAGTAGGACGCAAAATTTGGTAATCCCATCCTACTTGATCTACCAGCTAACGGAATAGATAAGTTAGAATAACTACAACCTATACCCAATGCATTAGGATTATTAATAACAGACAAACTTGTATTATTTCTAGCTACATAAATCTTACTATCAGGGCCAATCTGCAGACAACCAATAAAAGGTCCAGCATTAGAAACTACATACCTACTTGCAGGTATATTTGCAGCACATAAATTAAATTGTAATAACAATCCACCATTTGTTCCAGCATATAAAACTTTGTTATTAGGTGAGAATTCTACACCGTATAAACCTTGATCGGTTGCTAATGTTTGAGCGTTTGTTACAAAACCAGTGGATGGGTTAAAATCATATATTTGTAGTGTATTAGCACCTCCTGTAGTTAAACCATAATAGCAAGCTGCTAGCTTTTTACCGTCTGAACTTGCTTTAAGTTGACCATATGAGGATTGTGTAATGCCACTAGGTGTAATACCTGCCAATGACCAAGCTTGGATCCCACCAACACCAGCTGCAGTAACACTCCAAACTCTAAACGTGTTTGTATTCCAATCATGCGATATAATCCATAAATCAGTATTATTACAATGTCTTACAGCGCATAATTTTTCACAAGATGGAGTGTATAATGGCGTATTTTTAGTGGTAACTGCTCCTAATCCGCCACTTAAAGCCATGTTCACTACAGAATAACAAATACCATTAGGTCCAGCATCATTATCAGATGTAAATATATAATATATGTTAGTATTACCAGGTTGCTTTACGATAATAGCGGATTGAGTAGAGGAGGCATCGCCAAACAATCCAGTACCATTAGTCATAGTAACGTGATTCCGATTATAGACCGTAACACCGTCTGTGTAAAACAATAAATTACCTGCACCATCGGAGATTGTAGCTACACCTTCGGTTGTAATTAATGCACCGTTTGTTAATGCAACAGGGCTACCACTACTGAACGTCATACCAGCAAAATTCCCAAAGTACCAGTTATTGGACTCTAGTTGGCAATATAGTTCATTACCAAATAAAAGTAGTAAAAGTGCAGTAATTAGTCTTAACATTCAACTTGTATAAAATACGCCTAAAAATAGAAAAAGGCAACAGTTTAATAAACTAATTGCCTTATAATCAGAGTTGTTTAGAACACTATGTTTTTCCTCTTCTATATGGTGGACAAGGATTTTCTTCTTGTTCAACCGGAGGTGTGATAGCTTCTTCGATTATATCCGAAGATGATGGAAGAGTTGGTTCTTCCGGATTATCATCTACTTCAATTGTAACTTTTTTAGCCATGCTTATTTGTATTCGTTTAATACTTTACGTACGTATTTTTTTATAGCCTCTTTTAGACGCATTTCCTCTGGTGTTCTACGAGGTACTGTTGGGCCTGATTGCATATCTTCAACTTTCTTTTTAAGCTTAGCTAAAGTTGTTGATTTTGCACCTTGCGGCTTCTCATCAGCAATAACAATACCCTTCATAAATCCAGCTGGAGCAACTCTTTCTAGCTCAGCATACTCGTCTTTTGTAAGCTCCACAAACTCATGCTCATTGTCGTTATAACGGATGCGATAAAGCTTCTTAACTGCTTTATTTTCATCTGTTGATACCTTATAATGATCATAAGGTTTTTCTTTGATTTTGTGTTTTGGATCTGGTGCCGGTGTAAGTTTTTTTGTTTCTAAGGCTTCCGATAAAACATCTCTTACGATGTCTCTAAGTTCGCTATTTTCCATATATATAAATATGCTAAGGTTTTCTATAATCGACATCAAGACTTAGTGTTCTTGATTTTTGGTATACGGTATTGATTGAGTCAAGTGCCTCTAATTCAGGGAAAGGAAATCCAGTCAAATCATCACGTCTAGACACCTTTGTAAGTGGTTGTTTTGCGTACTCTTCGGGAGTCATCATAGCATAACTATGAGTGCCATCAATGTAATAAATCTTATAAAGAGTTCTATTTGGATCTTGTGGATATTCAATCTCTTTTAGTATATCTGTAAGCTTTATCATCACTTAGTTTTGCCCCATTTTTTATTTTGGATTGTTATCATGGTTACACATACGGCCTGATGGTAGTATATTGTGACACACATATAAATCATCTCCGCCATCTGCAATATCCCACTTCCATCCACACTTATCACAAATAACCTTTGTATCTGTTACTAATTCCTCAATAGGAACACAATTATTTATTCGCTTGCCTGTTCTAGAAGAAATTTTAGTTTTAGGAGTACCTTGTGTATAACCACTCCAACATTTAATTTCATTTAGGACATCTACCAGCTTTATCATTTCTTGTTTCTTATAAGTAATTCACCTAAAACTTCAAGTCTTCCAACCTCTCGCTGAAACTCAATTTGAGACATATTTAACGATATTTTATTGTAAGTCTCCTCATACTCTTTCTTAGCCTTATCTAGGTCTAACTTACCTTCTTGTGCTTTTTTGTAGTAAGGTAACTTAACCTTAAAGTGATGCCAAGTTAATAGAGCTAATCCACCCTTTTCTTTAGCATTATCAGAAATCTTTTCAGCACCCTTTTTACGAGCAGCAGCAAATTCTTCTAGTGATTCCTTTGCTTCATTTAATAATTGTAGTATACTAATCATATCCCTTATAAATAGTGGGAAAAAGCGAATCCGGAGTAGGGTAGCGACACTTTTCTCCGGATCCATAACTACAGCGGTCCTAAGCTGTACTCTTACTTCTTCGCATTACCAACACGTGATGTGTCGACACAAGCTGAATCAGCTTTGTTTGCGCAAGAATCGGCTACCATTGTTGAATCAGACGCACTATTAGCGCTATCAGTTGAACCACCGCATGACATAAAAAATAAACTTGCTAGAATTAAAAATGCTAAATTTTTCATATGGATTGATTTGTTTGTTATTATTAATTAATAATACGAAATTCTTTTTATATTTCCAAATATTTGACGAGATCTTTTTTTAGTCATCTTCTTCCTCAAGTACCTTCTCCTTATCCAGTAACCGTATAGTGTATTTGTATAATTGAATCAACACATTGAAGATACACAAGGCAATAAACCAGGGAATACCAACTTCATTAAATCTTGTGTGGAATATGAGAAAAAAGCCAAAGCCGATACTAATAGTGTACTCAAGTACACTCTCTTTTTGTTTTGCGGTTAAGTTTAGCATAGAGCAGATATTTAATTGTTATTGATATAAAGATAGTACATTTGCTCCATATCTCCAAATTTTGACCCGATTCTTTTTTACTGATAATCAAGCACTTAGATTTTTCCAAAAACTCAAATGGAAGTACTCAAAACTACACGTTACTTCAAGTGAGGATGTAGTACTTTCTATTGAGTCATCTCCGATATCAGTGTTTTTGACCGGATCTAATTTTTCTTCAAGCGGTTGTTCGTCCATACTATATCTTATACATCTTTTGACCTTTCTCTGGTTTTACTTTGTTGCAAGTTGCTATTGATAGTGTTAGTGCAAAACCTATTATAAATAGGTCTAGTGCTACATGTTTACTTGGTGTTCTCATAAGTTTCAGTAAAATATTGATCGGGCTTAAATTGTTGGTACGTCGTATCATAGCTTCCCATAACATAAGCATCTTCTATTTGTTGTTTTTCAGCATCCAACAACTCCACTGCTTTATCGATTGCTTCTGCAAAGGATAGTATTTTCATTGGGTGTTCTTTTAACATTTTATCGCCCCACTCAATGAACTGTTGTAATGTGGTTTTATTTTCCATATACGTGATTATAATATTGTTCAGCTCTACCCATGTTAGGATCGAAGTTAGTTCCCATACTATCGTAGACAGCTTGTGTTATTTGCTCCTTTTCCATTGCTTTAGCTTGTTCAAAAATTTGAATTTCTGATAATTCACATGTGCCATTAACAATCTTAATTATTTGGTCTTGAAACCATTCTACTGCTGTCTGCTTTTTCATATTACTTCTTTTTAAATTGTTCAAACCTTAATCACATAAAAACAAACATAATAAAGGTATTAGTATCATTATCCATACTATTATATGTTGTTGAGTGTCATATTTATTCATATTACTTCTTTTTAAATTGTGCATTAAGTGCATTACAAATAGTTTCAGCATTATCTTTATCAAACGTTTCACACATACATCTTTTTCGATACGGATCGGCATCTACACTTATTGATGTATCAATTATCGAATACTCAAAGCAGCAATGTCCGGAGAAACTCTCTTCAATGATTATGTATCTGGCTGCAGGTGTTTCTTGTGTCATACCTTTTGTTTTACAATTTCAATTAGTTTGTTAAGACAAGCAAGTTCTGCTTCTTCATAGGTTTGATATTCGGAAACTTTACCTAACCCTACACCTCTTCTTACATTAGATACCGAATATAAACCATTCAAATTTGGATATATCCAACTATCAATTTGATACTTCTCTCTAAACCATCTA
>Ga0181358_1000035_pt1 | contig 51284 bp, 55 predicted proteins | sample Fa13VDMM110SD_FD_130096 | JGI IMG/M metagenome (GOLD analysis project Ga0181358, IMG submission 130096) | Freshwater viral communities from Lake Michigan, USA - Fa13.VD.MM110.S.D | ecosystem: Environmental > Aquatic > Freshwater > Lake | place: USA: Michigan | collected 2013-09-24 | reverse complement strand
TATTATTTATTATAGTTGCATTTCTAAAAGCCATTAATAAATGGTGGTATGAGTTCAATTCAACCATTCATTGACCATGTAGGTCGCACAATCATAGGCGAAGTTCTTGGCGAGGAGAACGGACACCTAAAGGTAAAAAACCCCGCTATTCTGCTGGTTCAGCCGAATCAACAAACAGGTCAACTGAGCATCCAGACCGTTCCTTTGTTCTTCAAGGAATTTATTACACCGGGTGTTCGTGACTCTGCTGGTACTTGGCTTTTCCCCAAGGACAAGATCGTTACAACAACTGATATTCAGTTGGAAGAGCGTATCTGCGAACAATACAAGCGGATATTCACACCCCCGACTGTGACCTCTTCACCAGACGTTGTAAAATTGTTTGATGACTAAACATGAGCGATCTGGATAAAATTCTAAGTTGCCTGGATGATATCAATCCAGAAGCTGCTTATTTGTCAGACAACACACTAAGCAATGTTGATACTTGGTATGATACCGGTTGTTATGCTCTAAATGCCATTATTAGCGGAAAAATCCGTGAAGGTGGTGTTCCAAAAGGACGAATCATTGTCTTTACAGGAGAATCACAAACGGGTAAAACACTTCTTATCAATAAAATCTTAGGTCTTGCACAAAAACAGGGAATGTATCCTGTGATTTTTGATAGTGAGATGAGTGTTGATGCAGAAAGCGGTAAAACTGTTGGACTTGATCCAGAAAAAACCAAGTATTGTCCTGTTTATACTGTTGATGAAGCTAAAAACCAGATATCTAAATTTTTGGATAATGTCATAGAGAAAAAAGCTCAAGGCAAATTCATTATCAGCGTGGACAGTCTTGGCAATCTTGCAGGTTCGAAAGAAGTAGCTGACATTGAAAAAGATAAAAGTGTTGCAGATATGGGTCTTCGTGCCAAAAACTTGAAGAGCATGCTGCGTATTTTGACTTATAAAGCTGCCAAAGCAGGTGTGACTATTCTTTGTAGCAATCATACATATGCAGATCCTGCTAGCATGTATCCCAGCTTGGTTAAAAACCAAAGCGGAGGAAGTGGTCCTTTGTATATGAGCAGTATCATTGTTCAGTTGGCTCGCAGAAATGAAAAACAAGATGATAAGAATGAAGAAGATAAAATGCTTCCTGAAGCCAAGCAATATTCAGGAGTGACTCTTCGTGCCATGACAACCAAGAACAGGTTTTTACCACCTTTTCTGGAAGTTCCAATTTATTTGAATTATAGAACTGGATTGGACAAATATAGTGGACTTTTGGAAATGGCAGTAAATCATGGAATTATTATTCAAAATGGACCAACCTATACTAAAGCAGATGGAACAAAATTGGGTTATGGAAAAAGTTTTAAAAATGATATATCTTTTTGGGAAGAATATGTTATACCTAATCTCCAGGAGAAATTAAATGTCGCCTACAAATACGCAGACGCAGATACAGAAGCAGCAAAAGAATGAAAAAGTCATTTTCATTAGCGCTACTCGTGGAAGCAAAGAAGGCACTTCATTTCTAAAAAGCATAAGCAAAGTCCCAGACGCTGAGTATGAGATAATCGAAAACAACACCGATAAATTGTGTGTTGTTTATAATCGTGCAGTCCAAAAATACATGGATAGCCATGATATTATATGTTTTATCCATGATGACGTTTATATTGATGATTTAAGAATCATTCATAAGCTTCATAAAGCCACTCGAGAAAACAATTATGATGTTATAGGATTGGCAGGAGGTATCAATCCTGTGATTCGATCTCCTGCATTGTGGCATTTAATGTGTGACAGGGAAAATCTTAGAGGCGCAGTTGCTCATCCCCATGGCAAAAGCATTTTCATGACCAGTTTTGGTGCCACTCCGTATGAAGTGGATCTGATTGACAACCTTTTCATGGCATTTCGTACAAAGCTGTTTAAAATCAATTCAAATTTCAGGTTTGATGAAACAAATCCATGTCACACCCATTATACTGATTTGGACATATGTTTACAGGCTAAAAAGTATTCCTATAAAATAGGAATTTGGCCCATATGGGTTATGCATGCCAGCCCAGGATTGCGCGATTATAATGATCCGGTTTGGCAAAATGGTCAAAAGTGGTTTTTACAAAAATGGTCAAAATAAAAAAAATCGATCATAATGCATTCGAGCCACTTATCATATACAAGTGTCTGTTAGATGCTTCATATCTTGGAACGATTGTTGAATATCTGAAGCCAGAATATTTCAGCAATGAAAATATAAAAAATATAATTGAAATTATTACTGATTTTTATAAAAAAACAAATGAATCACCAACCATAACAGAAATAAAAACATATCTTGTAACAGACAAACAAAAACAATCTTGGAAAAGTGTCGTTGAAAGTTTCAATGAAATAGACAAAAATTTAAACATAAAAGAATTATATGAAAATACAGAACTATTTCTTCAAGAAAAAGCTGTTGGTAACACCATCATGGAAGTTATTGAACAGAGTGAAAAAGCTGGTATCAATACCTCGGAACTTCTGGAAAAATTTCAAAATGCATGCAGCATAAGTTTGACTCATGATTTGGGTCTTAACTATTTGCAAGATATTGAAAAATTTATCACAGAAATAACCAAGACAGAAAATTACATATCCAGTGGATATAAATGGATTGATGAAGTACTTGGGGGTGGTTTTCTCCAAGAAGGAAAAGCTCTTTATGTTTTCAGCGGTCAAACTAATGTGGGAAAAAGCATTGTTCTTGGAAATATGGCCAGTAACATATGTGCCCAGGGAAAAACTGTTCTTCTGGTCAGTTTGGAAATGAGTGAAATTGTATATGCCAAACGTCTTTGTGGTAATTTTGCCAATATTCCTGCATTTTCATTAAAACATAAATTAGATGAATTGAGGGATGAAATTGCAAAATATGTAAGGGAAAATCCCAAATCTCAGTTGATCATTAAGGAATTTGCTCCTAAAACAATTTCAGTGTCTAATCTTACGGCTTATATTAAAAAGCTGGTTCAAAGTGGAATCAAGCCAGATGCAATTATTGTGGATTATGTGAATCTTTTTGCCACAAATTTTGGAAACAATTCATACGAACAGGTCAAGCATATCACAGAACTTCTTCGTGCGGTAAGCTACATTTTCAATGTTCCTGTTATTACTGCAACACAATTAAACAGGAGTGCCATTAATCAAAGCAATCCTGGATTGGAAACCATGAGTGAAAGCCTGGGATTGGCCATGACTGCCGATTGTATTTTCAGCATATGGCGTGAAAAAGAAGATGAGGAACTTGGACGTATCAATCTTAGTGTTCAGAAAAACCGCCAAGGACCTGCATTTGGAACTGCAAGTTTTGCAATTGATTATACTACCATGAGAATTCGGGAAGAAGCAAAAACTCAAAATATTGATGCCGTGGTAAGCACAGAAGCAACCCTTAATGAAATAATGGAATGAAAAAGACAAGGATTATCTGTGATTTTGATTTGGATGGAGCAGGATGCTGTCTTGTTACAAAATGGTCATCATCAAATCGTGAATATGAGTTTGTTGGCACAAATGAAGATGGTTTGGAAAATGAACTGAAAAACGCAGATCCAACAGCTCCTCTTTTAATTTATGATGTTCTTTTCGAACAAAAACATGTTGATCTTGCTGATAGAAGCAATGTGCTTTTTGTTCATCATCATGATCCAATAACAACCATAACCAGCAAAAAATGCAAAATCATATACCGATCAGAAACTTCCTGTACCAAGTTATTGCAACAAATTTTCAAAAATGTGAATTTGACCATGGAACAAAAAAATATTTTAAATTATATTGATGACTATGATTGTTATGATTTAAAATATAAAAAGTCATTGTTTCTGAACATGCTGTTCTGGTCGTTTACCGGAAACAAGATTGAAAAGTTTGTTTCTGCTTTTGAACACGGAGACCGTGAATTTACAGATCAAGAAAAGAACATGATTCGTCTTTATGTGAATAAAATGGCAGAAACAGCCAAAAATAGCGAACCGCACATTTATAAAACCAAAAAATTTAATATAATAATATTTTATGCGGATTTTGCAATAAATGAATTGTGTGCTGAATTTACAAAAAAATACGATTGTGATGCTGCAATTGCCATAAAGAAAAACACCCTTTCAGCATGGATAAGAATAAACAGAGCAAAAAACACAGAATTTGATTGTGGAATTTTTTCCAAAATGTATTTGGGTGGTCATGGTTTTAAAAATTTTGGATCAGGAAAGATTACGGAAGCATTTGTTGATTTATCAAAGAATTTCGATAAGATCTAATATGGACAAAACAATCATAGAAAAAGAAACAGAATACTATTTTCTGTGTTTTTGTAGTCTGGTGTGTATTTTGGCAGAAAAAAAGCTTAATCTACCTAATGTTTTTATAATGTTTTTGAAAAATAAAAACTACAGATGTCTGTTTAAAGAAATGATGAACATTGATACAGATGAAGAATGTATAAGAATGTTCATACAGTTCGATCCGAATCTTTATAAAAGCAAGTACATCACAAAATATCTTAATAAAAATAAAAAGCTGAAACTTCTGTGAGTTCAGATTTGCTCAATATTTATAATTCATTTGTGCGGTCTTATCGAACCGCCAACAATGCACCTTATCGATCCAGAAAAAATTATGACACACTTCCACAGGAAGTAAAAAATAAAGTGGAACGTATCAAGCTGTTTTTTGATTCCAATAATCTGAACGTGGATGAATTTTTTGAAGCACCTTATTCGCTTTACAAAGACACCAAATATTTTCCTTTTGATTATTATCTGACCAGAAAAGCGATTCGTACATATGCAGATTATCAAAAAGACATTCTTATGCAGGGTCCAGATGATATGAGAAATTTGATAAAAATGAGAAACAGTGTGGTATTTTTGAAAAAATTTTGTGAAAATGAAAAAATATCTTTTTCAGAATATCTAAATCACTTGAAAGAGAAAGTTCCTTCTTTTATTACACATTTAAAAAATCGAAATGTTTCAATATATTTTTTATTGGGATTAGAAGGTTTTCAAAATGCTTTTTTCGCATTTGATTCGGGTTTGACAAAATTCATAATACCAGACATTTATGACAATTATGAGTTGTATAATAAAAAGTTCCTGACCAGTAAAAATGCCCGTCTTTTTGTAAAAAGTATTTTAAATAAAAAGATTTTTAGTTGACTTATAATTTCGTATGTTAAGATAACTCAATGAGTAAATTCACATCATCAATGTTTGAAACCCTGAAGGAATCTCTTTCCAAAAAGAATGAGAATGGTGGTCTTTATAAGAACATCATGAAACTTGAAATCGGCAACACATATGTTGTTCGCATGATTCCAAATCTAAATGACATTAACAAAACTTTTTTCCATCATGTTCAGCATGGTTGGAACAGTTTTGCTACAGGTCAATTTGTCAGTGCCCTTTCTTTGCCAAAGGGTGAATATGATCCAATTGGCCAAACCCGCTACAAAATGCTTTACAAGAGCAGCAATGATGCTGACCGTGTAAAGGGTGCAGAAATCAAACGTAGTGAAAAGTGGCTTGTAAATGTTTTGGTTGTTGATGATCCTGTCAACAAGATCAATAACGGAAAAATCATGATTCTGCGATATGGCACACAACTAAAAAAGGTTATTGATGATGCCATGAGTGATTCTGACGAATATGGCGAACGCATTTTCGATCTGAGTGAAAAAGGATGTAACCTGAAAATCAAAGTGGAAAAGCAGGGAGATTATCCTTATTACGGAAGTAGTCGCTTCACATCTCCAAAAGAGATTGAAGGTCTAGACAACAAAAAGCAGGAACAGATTTATGAAGGAATTTATGATCTGGAAAATGTATATGCCAAGAAGAATGCAGATGAACTGCAGAAGCTTTTGGATGAGCATTTTTTCTGTAATGTGGCAGCATCAACATCTTTCAGCAAGCAGAAGAAGGATGCAGCAGAAACCAACAGCGATCTTGTTGAGAAAAAAACTGTTGTAAAGTCCAATCCTGTTAGCAAAAAGAAAGATGACAACGAAGAAGATTTGATCAAGAATCTCTTGGATGGTCTGGAACCAAATGAATCAAATTCCTGATCCGAACATCGCCAATATTGTTTATAATTTTCTGGGCACCACACTTGCCCAGCTAAATGAAATTGATAAACATAATGTTGGAGGAAGCAGTTTAAAAGCCGTCAAAACAGATCCGAAGAATGTTTTTCGGGTTAATGCAGATGCCGGTACAGAGTTGCTTCCAGATTCTCCAATGTCTATCAATCCTCCGCAAATGACACCTCAACCACCTGCAATGCCAATGGTTCAACCCCATCCACAGGCAACAACAGTGGCAGCTCCTCCTGAGTTTGTTGCAAATGCAATGGTTCAATCCAGTATTCCAATTCATGACAAAAGAGTTGGAAAGGAAATTGATAATATAATAATTGCATTAACCAATATCAAGAACATACTGAATGAATAGATTTACTATTGAGAATAAAAACAAGTTCTCAAAATATTTTTTGGAACCTTTGGCTCGTTTGAATCCAAAATGTGTTCTTAAAATAGAAAAAGATAAGATTCAGGCTAAAACAAATTACACAGACGGATCGCTTTTTCTTGAAGCAAGTTCCAGTATTGATACGGATGTTACAGATGCTATGGAATTGGCTTTTGTTGATTTGACCAGATTCATCAAAACTTTGGATTTTATTCAAAAAGATGTGGTCAGTTTCAATATGGATAAAAATGTTTTAACTTATAAAGACAACAGCAATCATTTTATATTGCACACATATGATCCAAAAGTTGTTCCAAAATCACGTATCAGTTTTGAAAAAATAAACAAACTTAATTTTGATCTTAATTTGGATTTTGCAACAAATGTATTTTTTGAAATATTCAAGGCTGGTGGCATATATCCTGATTTAAATAAATTATATTTTTATTTTAAAGATAATATTTTAAAAATAGAGCTTTCCGACCATACAAAAACCAACTGTGACGGATTTACTCGTACCGTTGAAAATCTGAATTGCGACGGAAGCAGCTTTAATTTCATACTTCCTTTGGATGCTTTTCGTATTATTTTGGCAAATAAGATAGACAAATTGCAGTTTCGATTTGAAAAAAACAGCAGCATTGTAAATGTAATATATGAAAACGATGGAATCAACGTATCTTATGTCATACCCTGTTTAACAAAATGAATAAAAGAATAAGCAAAAACAAGATACGAACACCCAGTTATTTTGTGAAACGTCTCAAAGACAATGGTTTTATTGTCTGGAAAACATTTCAGGAATACAACAAAAACGATCCTCGTCTTTGGACCATTCTTGTGGACCCTGGATACAGCAGTGTTTTTATCACGTGCTATCGCAACAAGGATTTTGACGGAGACATCATGTTCGAATTAAATGATGGTGGAATCCGTTTCATTAGAAATTTCAGCCTGAGAACTGACAGCATTGAAAGTGTGGTTTTGCTTTTACTGGAAAAGGGAATTCAGAATAATGCAAAGAATAGTAGATTTTTTAAAACACGGATAAATAGTTCAAGTGAAAAGTCCTCGCAAGAAAAGCAACAAAAACCACACCCAGTCGCATAGTCTTTCTTCCAAAGATCTTTCCAAAAAGTTTATTTCTGCAGAAAATATGGAAAGCATAATCAAAAGTGCTTTACATAATTATGCCCAGCAAAAAATCAATCTGAAAAGTGAAAGGACTGTTGATCTTAGCCATCTGGATGGAATCATCAGCGAATATTTGGATTGTTTCATCTTGATTGGTTATGATATGAGCAACAGCCAAATTAATTTTGTGCATGCCAAAGACCAAAAAGATGCGGATGCACTTAGCTCTGCCATTAATCGCTTTTTTTATCAGTCGCAAAACAACATAAGACCCAGCAATGATGATTGATAATGTTCTTATTCTTGGATCAGGTTATATAGGCAAAAACCTGACCAGCAAACTCATTTCATTGGGTGATATTAAAAGTGTTGAGAATGTTCGTCAAGCTTTTCTCAATTACAAAGATGAAGACAAACTGCGAGAATATCTAATCAAAGGCAAACCCAACTATCTGATTAATGCATCAGGTTATACTGGCAGTCCCAACGTGGAAGGTTGTGAAAACAATTGGCAAGATTGTTATTGGATGAATGTGGTGGTTCCTGTTCGTATTGCCAAAGTTTGTAAGGAACTGGATATACCTTTCATCAATATTGGAAGCGGATGCATTTATGATAATCAAGATAAAATTTATAGTGAATATGACATGCCTAATTTTGGCATTTTTAGCAACCGCAGCAGCTTTTACAGCAAAACCAAACATCTTTGCGAAGAAAAGCTAGAGAATCATCATGCATACACATTTCGCATAAGAATTCCTTTCAATAGCGAAGTGGTCAGCAAAAACTATCTTTATAAATTAATCAAATATGACAATCTTATAAATGAAAAAAACAGCATAACAGGATTGGACATGCTGGGAGATTTTACCAACTTTTTCATGAAATTGGAAAAAAAGCCGGAATATGGTGCATATAATGTTTGCAACGAAGGAATAGTAAGAGGCGGAGAAGTATCTGAAATGATGGCTGAACATGGACTTAAAAATCCCAACTGGCAGATTAAAACATATGATGAAATGAATTTCCGGGTGCATCGAAGCAATTGCATGTTGAGCAACATGAAAATTGAAAGTCTAGGTTATAAAAGCAAAAAGGTAAGGGAAGAACTATATGAATGCATCAAAAACTTCAGTTATGCTCTCAAAAATATTTCAAACAATCAAGCTTAAAAAACATCGAAAAGGTGATTTTTTTGCAATATTAAAAGGCAAGTTTGCTGGTGAATTCTGGGTTTTGATTGAACTGGACGAAAAAGAATATCATTTTCTTTCGCTTCCAGATCTTAAAAAAAGAAGTGCTCCTTTTGATAAATTGGATATTGGAATTAATTGTAAAATTATTGATTTTATACAAAATATTCCAGGTAAGGTGTTTAAAGTTTGTCAAGAACAGTACAAAAGCGCGAAATAATATATAAATATTATAAATAGTAATATGATCAAGAATATTCCATTTGTTACGCCCAAATCCATTGCCAGTCCATATTCTGGTGAAATGACCAAACCCAAGATTGTGGATCGTCAAGTGGGCAACAATCTTATGCGGGAGGCACAATGGATATGTCCGTCCAGCGGCAACATTTTTCACCGGGGAATCATTAGCGTAGAGGAAGTTAAGCGCAAATGAGCAACGCAAGCAAATTGGCAAATCTGGGCAGCGGGGCAGATAACGATAATCCCTTTCGTCAAGGTCCCGCTGGACGTAGCCTAGTTATAGGAATTAGTAGTTTTGATGTATCTAAAAATGAAATTACAGGTGCATTGTCACAAAATACAATAATCGGAAACGTTACAATGCTTAATACCATTAGCGCAGGTTCTAATGTTGTTATTGGACACCGAAATTTTTTGGAAAACAACAAATTTGCATGCGATAACACTACAATGGGTCAAGGAAGTATGCGACTCAATGAATATGCAAATGCAAACACTGGTTTAGGAACTAACTCTTTAAGAGAAGTATTAAGTGCAACAGGTAATGTTGCTGTTGGTTATAGAGCATTAGCAGGAGATGCAATCATTAATGCGTCTTTTCCTAATGGCATAAATACTCATGCCCTGTATAATACTGCAGTAGGATATGCCTCAAACATGGCTGTTGCTAGTGGTGGATCAAATTATCAATTCAACACTGCAATGGGTGCATTTAGCATGGTTTGTGCTGTCAGCGGTAACTATAACACGGCAGTGGGCGCATATAGTTTGTACAGCAATTGTGGAGGAGAATACAACGTTGCTGTTGGACCTAATGCTCTCTATTGCAACACCACAGGAACCCAAAACGTTGCTGTTGGAGCTAATGCCCTCCTGTGCAACAGTTTAGGATACAACAACACTGCCATTGGAGATGATGCTCTACGTTGCAACACTACAGGATTTTTTAATATTGCTATTGGAGTCGATGCCCTTCAGTGCAACACCTATGGAACCAGAAATGTTGCTGTTGGAGTCAATGCCCTCGAGTGCAACACCACTGGACTTAATAACACTGCTGTTGGAACTGATGCCCTCGCTCTTAACACCACAGGCATTCGAAATACAGCTTTGGGATTTTCATCACTTTGTAGCAACACCACAGGAGACTATAACACTGCTGTTGGAACTGATTCCCTTTGCTCCAACACCACAGGACGCTACAACGTTGCTGTTGGATTTGGTGCCCTCTGTTGCAACACCTATGGAAATCAAAACGTTGCTGTTGGAACCAATTCCCTAATTTGCAACACTACAGGAACCTGTAACACTGCTGTTGGAGTTAATGCCCTCACTTGCAACACCACAGGAAGCTACAACACTGCTGTTGGAACAGGTGCTCTATTTTGCAACACCATAGCAGGAAGCAACACTGCTGTTGGAACAGAAGCTCTGCGTTTCAACACCACAGGAGCTAACAACACTGCTGTTGGATTTTCTGCCATCGAGTGCAACACCACAGGAGCGTATAATACTGCCATAGGAGCTGCTGCTTTGTTCTGCAATACAACGGGAGTTTGTAACATATCCATGGGATACAAATCTTTATATAACAACACTTTAGCAAATGACAATGTTGCTATAGGAGTTGGTAGTTTGTGTGAAAACACCGTGGGAAGCTGTAACATTGCTGTTGGATCTTATGCCCTCACTAGCAACACCACAGGAGAAGACAACACTGCTGTTGGATTTGCTGCTATGCGTTACAACACAACAGGATTTTTTAACACTGCTGTTGGATACACGGCTTTGTACAACAACATTACAGGAAGTTCTAACACTGCTTTTGGAATGGAAGGTCTTGTGTGTAATATCGGAGGCATATGTAACACTGCAATAGGTGCAGGTTCTTTGCGTGAAAATACTTTTGGTATTTGTAATACTGCTGTTGGAACTAATGCTCTCTATCAGAACACCATTGGATCTTCGTTGGTTGCAGTGGGATTTGGAGCTTTACAAAATAACACAACTGGCACCGAAAACGTGGCTGTGGGTGCTTCAGCTTTGTATCAAAACACCATAGGTCGTGACAACACTGCTGTGGGTGATGAAGCTTTGTCTTGCAACACCCGTGGTCTTGAAAACGTTGCTGTGGGTGCAGAAGCATTGTTTTCCAGCACCAGTGGATGTGAAAACACTGCTATTGGATATCGGGCATTGTTCTGCAACCAAACGGGATGCTGTAACACTGCTGTTGGAGGTGAAGCTCATTATTTCAACACCATAGGAAACTTCAACACTGCTGTTGGACAACAAGCCCTTCTTTGCAACACCATAGGAGCCTGTAACACTGCTTTTGGAGTCAATGCTCATAGTAATGCTAGTAATTATTGTAATAGCGGTGGTTTTGGTTATAACGCTCAACCCGGAGGTAACAATCAACTTCGTCTTGGTAACACCGCCGTGACGGTTTACACTCAATCTGGAACTGTAAGTGTTTCTGATTGTCGCGACAAAGCTTGCATTCGTCCTACAGTACTTGGTCTTAATTTCATTAATAAAGTACAACCAGTGGATTATAAATGGGATATTCGTGAAGATTATAGCGTGGAAGAAACATTTGTGGAGGATGAGGAATACACCGATTACCAAATCAGCCATGAAACTGAAGAATATACTGAAAAAGAAAATCAAATCGTTAGTTATAAAACTGAAGAATATGTTGAAAAAGAAAATCAAATCGTTAGTTATAAAAATGTAGAATATGTTGAAAAAGAAAATCGAATTATTGATTATAACGATAAAGATTTAGGAGAAGGTGTAACGTTTAAAGAACCTGTATTTGGTTTAGTGGATGTGACCCGTACCCATCAAGAACCTGTTTATGGTTTGGTGAATGTTACCCGTACTCGTCAAGAACCTGTTTATGGTTTGGTGGATGTTAATAAAACTCGTCAAAAAGAAATACGCACTCCTGTTACCAAAACACGCAAGGTGGAACGTACCCGTCGCGTACCAATAGCCAAGGATGGCAGCAAGATTCGTACTCGTTATCATCATGGTGTAGTTGCTCAACAAGTTAAACAGGTTATTGATGAAACTGGAGTGGATTTTGGTGGCTATCAGGATTTCACTGTGAAAGGTGGTATCGATCAACAAGCAATTGGTCATGCCCAATTTATCGCTCCTCTTATCAAATCAGTACAAGAACTATACAGTCTGGTTAAAGAACTGAGCAGCAAGATTTAACCCTTTACTTTTCATTTTCCTTTGTAAAATAAGGAATGGAATATATCGTTTTTCATGTGGAGGGTGGTATTGGAAAAAATATACAAGCCACTGTTGTTGCAGAAAATATAAAATTAAAATATCCCGATAGTAAACTTATTGTAATTGCTTCATGGCCAGATGTTTGGTTGCATAATCCACATATTCATAGATTTTATAGGATAGGAAACACTCCTTATTTTCATGATGATTTTATCAAAGACAAGGACACACTTGTATTAAAAGATGAACCTTACAGCAACGGCAGATATTTTAAAAAAAATATGTTTCTTTCTCAGGTTTGGTGTGAAATGTTTGATATTCCTTATATTGCCACCAGTCCTCGCATATATTTGACCACGTTGGAACGGGAAGAGATATACATGTACGTTAAAAATGTGGGTCGTCCCATCATGCTTTTGCAAACATGCGGAGGAGCTGTGCAAAACAATCAATTTCCTTTTTCATGGTTCCGGGATTTGCCTCACAACTTGGCAGAAAAGATTGTGAATCATTTTCACAAAAGATATGCTATTTTTCATTTGAAATACAAAGAACAATTTTCATTGCCCAACACCATTGATCCTGCACTCAGTTTGCGCAACATATTCGGATTGATTCCGTTAACACAAAAACGTTTGTTTATTGATTCATTTGCCCAGCATGCATCTGCAGCCATGGACACGCCCAGTGTGGTTTGTTGGGTGGGCAATACTCCCAAGGTTTTTGGTTATGATTTGCACGACAACATCACCACAAAACTAGATCTGTTTAGTGAAAGCAATTATGAAGGTTATCTGGACAGCTTTGGTTTGCAAGGACCCAATTATGCTTGTCCCAGCAATTACAACACTGAAAAATTGTTTAATGCAGATGAAATTATTCATCATTTAGAAAAACTTTCATGAACATTCCTATTGCTGTTTGTGTTACAAAAATCAAACCTCATTTTGAGGTTTTTTTGAAAAGTGTTGAAAAGTATGTTCCTAACGCTGAAGTATATCTTTGCAGCAATGAAAAATATGATTCAAAACTGATCAAACAAATCATTCCCAACACTGGAAAAAATGCAGGCGAATCATTCAATCTGATATTAAATAGTGTTTTTGAAAAATATAACAAAGCTATACTGGTCAATGATGATGTGGTTTTGACTCCTGATTGTTTCAAATTATTAACAGAAGATTGGTTCAGTCTTAAAAAAGAGAATGTGGGAATGCTGGGAGCCCGATCTGATTATTGTTTGCCTTCTTATAACATTAGATTTCCTGCTCCAAATGATTTTATAAAAAATCTAAAATGGAACAGTGAATATTCTGTTAAACCAGTGGAAGTGATTGGTCCAGCTTTTCTTCTTATAGACCGGGAAGCTTTTCAAAAAACAAAAGGTTTTCCTCCTACTAACTGGTACAGCGACAATATCATATGTTCAGAAATGCTGAATCATGGATATAAATTATTTGCTTCTCGTGCATATGTGCATCATGTGGGTGAACAAACCAACACTGAAAATTATGAACAAATGCATAAGGATGCCATCAACAATTTAAAAGCAACACATTGGGAAAAATATGTAGAGATTTTTGATAATCCGCAACAATCTGCTCCAGCACAATCTGATCAAAACAGACCCCGTCGGGTGATGCTGGGAACTCCCAGTCATGACGGAAAAGTGGAAGTTGTGTACCTGCACTCGGTTATCAATACCATCAAATTGTGTGCTCAAAATGGTATTGAAGTTTTGCCTTTTCACATCTGTTATGAAAGTTTATTGCAAATATCCAGGAACGATATTTTTAAAACAGCATACATGAGCCATATTGATGATCTGGTTTTTGTGGATAGCGATCAGGAATGGCAACCTGAACAGTTTCTTCGATTGTTGATGCATCCTGTTGATTTTGCAGGTTGTCCTGTGGTCAAAAAAGGAGATGCTGAAAGTTATAATATAAAATGCTTGAAATGGCCCATTCCCCGGGATAAAAATACTGGACTGCTTGAAGTGGACAGCATTGGAACCGGATTCATGCGTTTGAGCCGCCGTGCTATTGATAAAATGTGGAACATGAGCGAAAAATATGATAGTGAAAAAGACAAGGATAATCGTAATGTTTTTGAAACAAAAATAGTGGATGGCAACTTTTATAGTGAAGATGTTTATTTTTGCAAAAAATGGCAGGATAGTGGCGAGAAAATATATCTGGATGATGAAATGACCTGTTCGCATGTGGGAACCAAAAAGTGGAATGGTAATTTTAATCTTTGGCTTAAAATGTTAAAAAAATGACACCACATCAGTTCATGTACAAATATCTCAAAGATCCTGTGATCATTGAGGCAGGATCTTGTGATGGAGAGGATACGGTAATGATGAGCAACATGTTTCCCAACGGCATGATATACAGCTTTGAACCAGTACCTGCTCTTTATGAAAAGACTTTAAGAAAAATTAAAAACAAAAAGAACGTAAAATTATATAATATGGCATTGTCTGATAATAATGGTGAACAGCAGATGCATGTGGCGTTTGAATATGGCAAAAATTGTGGCAGCAGCAGTCTTTTGAATCCCAAGCTGCATTTGGAATATTACCAAAGAATAACTTTTGATGAAAAAATAAATGTAAAAACTGTAAGATTGGATGATTTTGTAAAAAATGAAAATATAAATAAAATTGATTATATGTGGCTGGACATGCAAGGTTATGAACCGATTGTTTTGAAAGATAGTCCAAATGTTTTAAAAATGGCCAATTTTATTCACACTGAAACACACAATACTGAAAGTTATGAAGGAAACATGCTCACGCCTGAATACGTTGATTTTTTGGAAAAAAGCGGATTTGCTCTTCTTTTTGACAGTGCCAGCAGTTTCAAGGATGGTGGCGATCTTACTTTTGTGAAAAAAAGCTATTATGATAGCTTGACAAACCAAACAAGAAAATAAATCTATACATGAATAAACTACCTTCTGATATTGACCCAAAACAGTTCGAACCCACAAATGATGAACAGGAAAAGATTCAAGAGGTGTTGACAAAGCTGGATGCTTTGCTCAAGCTGAATGATCTGACCATTGTTCCTACCACCATTATCAGTGGTGGAAGTGTGATGAACAAGATTGATGTGATTCCTAACAGGGTCATTCGCCTCAACAAAGAGTTGAATGATCGGGCTCGTCAGCAACAGGCATCAAACTGATTTGGTCTTTTTCCGTTTGGTTCCATCCCAACGGATTTTTTCATAATTTTGCCGAAACTTCTCGCTAATATTGCGAGGTTTGCTTCCTTTACCATTTTGAACTGTGTTCAGTTTGCTCACGTTTCGAATTGTAAAGGATCGTCTTCTAGTGTCAATAGTTCATCTGCACGTTTGCTGACTTTGTTTATATTGTCCTCGAATCTATAATTGCTGCAATACATGCAGAATGGTGATTCTTTTGGATTCATATTGTCACAAGCTTCACATATTTTATAAAAATATGGATATTTTTTAATATCTTGATACATGCGTTTTCTTTTATTATTCACGCCTAGTTAAATATTTACATGCAAAGGGAAGAAAAGGTAGAGGGTATTGTAAAACAAAAAATCACTGCTGATTTCATATTGGACATATACGAAAAATTTAAAAAAGAAAAAAACGTTGAAAAGAAAAAAGAAATGAAGCTAAAGCTTGAATTATTTTCAAAAAAACTCAATCAATATCTGATCATACCAAAGGATTTTGATAAATATTATAACTGATGAGAAAAAGCTATCAAAAAGATATGGACATAAAAGAGATTTATGAAAGCCAAGTGGTCAACACTGGCATCATGAGTGCTCCAGATGCCAGCAAAATCAGCCCAGGAATCAATCGGGATAGCGGTGTTAGTCAGAATTTTTATACTCCCAACGACTATCGTGTTGGTGAAAATGAAGAAGGTGAGAAGGACGGAAAAGAAATCAAGCTGCGGCAGGCATTGAAAAAGATTAAAGAAATACTAGATACTCTTGATTTATGAACGATTTTAAAATAACTCCGGACAAAAGTTCAGAGTTTGAAACGGCCATGAAGTTTGTGCGGGAAGCTGAAGGCGGATATTATAATCACGTTGCGGATCCTGGGGGAGAAACCCAATTCGGAATTACCAAACGTGATTATCCGTTGCTAGACATAAAAAATTTAACAAGGGAACAGGCAGATGAAATTTTCTGGCAAGATTATTGGCTGAAAAGCAGTGCTTATCTGATACCTTATCCTGCATACATTAGCTTTTTTGATAGCGTTGTGAACACAGGCAGAAAGCAGGCCAATAAGTTTCTGCAACGTGTGGTGGGTGCAACTGCTGATGGTATTGTTGGTCCTTATACACGCAGTCTGTTGAGTAAAAAAGATTCTGTTGATGTTGCATATGGCATAATTGATCAACGCCAGACTTTTTATAATAATTTGGCAGAAAATCGTCCAAAATTGGCAGTATTTCTCAAAGGTTGGACCAATAGAAATAACAATCTACGCAATTATATTCAAAATCTTCTTAAAACTGCTTGAGATTTGTTTGCTAAAGATAAATATTATTAACAAAAAAAATTTTATTTTGTAAAGATATTCTTTACAAACCTTTTGATCTGTTATAATCAGATCTCTTTATTATGAAAAAAACCATCTTAGCCACAGCTTTAGCCCTGAGCCTAGTAAATGGGTTTCATGATATTTCAGTTCAAATTCCAACAAAAAAAGGTTTGCAGCCAAATCTAACATCAAATGAATTTAAAACATTCATGATGGACGTGAATAAACTTACCAGAAACTATAGCAGTGGCGTATGCGCCAAATTCACCACTGCTCTTTTAGACAATCTGCATGAACGCAATGAAAAAGCTTTTCCTCAATTGGATCTGAGGGAAGGTGGAATTGTTAAAGGAAGAGCTGGAAGGCAAACATATCCAATCACCACATCCAGCAACGAGATACTTTATGCCAAAAACTACAAAACAGTGTTTCAAAGTCGTAAAGATTTTGAAAAGATAAGCAAAAATGATGTTTTAAATTTGCCTGAAAACACATTGGTCATTGCTGTTTATCAACCAAAAAGTTCAGGCAGACCTGGACATATAGAAGTTATTTTTAAAAGAAATAATAGATTATATGCAGCTTCAGATAAGCTTGACAAACCCATGTTTTTTTGCAATAAGCTTTATAAACAAGTGGACTTTTATTATCCTATAAGAGAGGACACACGAACATGAAGAAAATAGCATATTTGATACTCATTGCTGGAATATTATATAATATTATTCTGCAAAGCAAAGAAAAGACAACAACCAATCCAGTTGATAAGTTTGTTTGCTTCACAATGGATAAAATGATGGATAATTTTGTAAAAAAATTGATTGTTGAAAGAACTGTAAAAGTACGATTAACAACATATTGGGCAAAAGGAGGCGATACAGACAAAGATAGTGCAAAGAAAAGAAGTTATACAGGAGCCACATTAAAAGAAGGTGTGAGCGTAGCAGTAGATCCTCGTTTGATACCCTTTTTTAAGCGTTTATACATACCAAATTTAGGGCTTAGAGTAGCTCATGACACAGGAACAGCAGTCAAAGGTAAAAAGGCAAGTGGTGGAAAATTGCCTGTTATAGATGTATTTTTTGAAAAAAAGAGCGATGCCATGATTTTTGCATATAATAATCCTAAAATTGTTACTGTCAGTGTTTATAAATATTAAAAATGCAGTTTAATGACCGTGTAAAAGAGCTTTTAAACGAAGCTGATCTACCCCCTCCCCCGCCAATACCAGCACCGCCAGCAGCTTATATACAGCAGCAAAAGGCACCTATTCATTACAGTGACATTGTGGCAGCTGCCCTTATTGGCGAGGCAGGAGGTGAAGGTGAGAAAGGCATGCAAGCAGTTATGAATGTGATCATGAACAGGGTAAAAGGTGGTGATCCATTTCGAGGTGCAGTTAATGTTGTTTTAAAACCAAAACAATTTAGTTTTTTTAATGAATATAATGACGGAAAAGAGCAAATGCAGGATATTATAAATAAAGCGGCAAAACATCCATATTGGGCACAAGCAAAAGAACTGGCAATTGTTGGAATGCGTGGAAAATTACAGGATTTGACAGGAGGAGCAACTCATTATCATGTCACAAGTGGACCCAGCAAAGTTTCACCAAAATGGAGCAATCCTAAATTTGGAGGTAAAAATAGAGAAGCTTCAGCGACCAACACGATTGGTCGACACACGTTTTTTACGAATATTAAGTGATTTTTTCTTTTTCTTTTTGTTTTTAACAGGCAAAGAGAATATTATCTGACTGCTGCTTGTGTTGAAACTGTCTCCTTTAAATCCAGAAGGAGTGGCTCCACTCCGACCCCAATCAATATTTTTGCCTTGATATGTTCCAGGAATTTTTGGTTGAGGATATATATTAAAATCTTCCAAAAGCTTTTGGATGGTATCGTTGAATTTCATCAAGCAGTGGCTTTGATAAGTTTTCGAACAATTGCGGTGGGTTGCACTATGTTATGAGGATCTGCTTCAGCTGATCCTACTGTTCCTGTTACTGTGGCAATAGGCGCAGTGGGACCTGCTGTAAAGTCGATATTTCCTTTGTTTGTAATCGTCAAACCACCCAGGAATCCGGAAGATGTGCTTCCTGCTTGAACCTGTTGGAAAGTTGCGCTGACACCAAATTCACATTTTCCTTCATTGGCTGACAAAACATGTGTTTCAGATCCGCCAGTGCTTCCTACTGTGTTCAACAATGTGGCAGAGGATGAACCTCCGGCTCCTGCTGTAACTTTTCTGCGCAGATCTGGAAGATTGAATGTTGATGTTCCATTTCCAGCTCCCCATGTTGTGCTTAAAACATTGAAAAGCGTTACGTATGTTGTTCGAGAAATTTCTTGGCCATTACATTCCAGATATGTTGCAGGTATGCTGGTGCTTGCACCTGCCCAATCAATCAATGTTCCGATTGGAACAGTTGTGAAAATACCTGTTAAAAGAGTAGCCAAATCACTTAATGTAAGATCCTGAACAGGACCCACGCTGTTCAAACGACCCTTAACAGTATTGGCCGGTGCATTTACAAAAGTTGCATTGGCCAAGCTATTGTTTGCAACAATCATATTTCCACCTGCATCATAAGTGATGCTGCTGCCGACTTTTGTTTTTAAAACAGTATTGAAACTGACTCGTTCTAGACCAGCACCAATCGAAGATGCTCTTAATTTTACAGGAAATAGACTGTCATCAGCAACTGTTGCTTTATTTGATTGCAAAACAATTGTATTATTGTCCACTGTGAATTGACTTCCAAAAGCTGCAAAAGCACTGGTTTTTGCAAAATTTGTTCCTGTCAACATGTATGTCAAATTGGAAGCTGTATCAAAAACAAAATCACCGCTAACAGGGGCTAGTGATGATGAAATGTTGGTATCATTTCCTGTAAATGTTACGAATCCCAGATTATTTGTGCCCACAGGCACACCCCCACCTGTTCCGTTGCCTATGTAAAGACGGTTGCTGTCTGTGCAAAAACCAGGCTCGCCTGAATCTAATGTTATCTGTTTTCGTTCAGCCTCAGTACCTTGCCGAAGTATTATTTTTCTAATTTCAACAGCCATTTCTATTATTTATATATAATATTAATTTATACAATTATTTCAAAAATATTTATGATAAATAAGATATATGCAAGATAAGAACAAAAAAATGTATTCTGTTATAGCAACTGGTCTTAATACCATCAAATGCATTGATGCCAGCACTGGGGAAATCAAACGTAGCTTGAAATTAAGCGGTAGAATATCTTCCAGTCCGGTGGTGGTTGGAAACAAAGCCACCATTATTTTGCAAGGCACATCCGGCAAACAAAAAGGTTATATTTTCAATTTACCCTCACTTAGCCAAACTTTTTCTTTTAATGTATCTTGAAAATTGAGATCTATCATTTACGATAGGTTTCATGATGACACTAACATTCGGTCAAACAGAGAAGCCCGCCGACTTCGAAAAATTTGAAACCATAACCTATCCTACATTCTTTTTCGGATTCATTATACGAAATCAATATGACCAAAAAAGATTACAAATAAAAGAAGAATTTTCACCAAAATATATTTTCCACAAATATGGAACCAAGCAAGAAGAAATGCTTTTTCTGTATGGAATCACAAGCCCGGTTGAACAGAATATCCTGCCAAACATTTATCCAATTCAACACAATCCAAATTTGAATAGGGAACAGTATGAAGCTGTTTTAAATCCTATGGAAGTTGAATGTAGTGAAAATTATTTGTTTCTGAGCCGTAATTTGTATCCGATCAATACATTTTATGCGCACAGATTCTTTAAAAATAAACCATTTAAAAACATTGTTTCATATTCAGATATGCTAATCAGGGATAATGAATTACCCTTGCATCATACAATCTCATCATTTCAATTGTTTTTACTAACCAATTATTAACGAACAATTGGATTCTGAGGGGGTGTGCTTCCTTTTATATTATAAGCATTGTTCTGAGGATCTGCAACAAATCGATCAATATTGTTGCTGCTTTGGGCAACTTTTCTAACATCATTGTTCTTGGGCAGAAGATTAAGAGGAAGATTTTTAAACAAATGACTGTGACTGTATGTGAATAAACAATCAGGATCGTGTGAATCACCGTAAACTGCGTAATTTCCACGAGAAGATCCGCCTGTGATAAAGGCAGTTCCTATGCGTTTTCCATTGACCGTTTCACCATAAACAAAAGTTTTTTCTGTTTCTTGTATTTCCACTGGAGCTGTGATGTGTTGAACGGTAAGTTCTCCTTCAATATGAGCACCTCCTGCAACCACAAGATTTCGGCTTACTCCCAGGCTGGAATCCACCATGACCTGATCATAATTTCTTTGACGTAATACCAAAATATCACTGGTAATGACTGTTCTTTGACCGCCATCAATATTCAATTCATATTGAGCACCTATATTCACTTGTTGACCGGCAATACTTGTAATAGTTCCGCTCATTTCAATGGGTCCAAGAGTTTTTACACTAATTCCTCCGGCACCAACCTGCAGTGTGTATCTGTTACATGCATTTATTGTATAATTTCCACCGGGCAGATCATCCACATGAACAGGTTCAATCAAAGGACTGCTTTTTTGATTTTCATATACTCCTTGTTCGTCAATTTGAACTTTATAATTATATATTTTTCCAGAAGGATCTATCCTTATAGATCCAAAATCATTCATGACCATGCCCACAGTATCAATTTTATGTTTGGCAACTTCAGTGATAAGACATCCGCCTAATCCAATATTTTCCTCTATTTTAGCCAAATCAACAATTTTGCTTTGATATAATTGTTCCAATCTTTTCTTTTCAGCATTTTTTTCCCAATTACCATCCATGCTGCTTGGGCTTTTTCCACTCTTTCCACATACTGGACATCTGGATGTGGGAGGAAATGCAATGGATTGTGCAGAAGAAGACTTTCCTTTGGGATCTACAGTTTCGTATTTGTCTACACCATTGCTGCTGATTGTGACAACAGGAATGACCACAGTTTTAAATTGATTATTGAGTGCAAAATATTTTCTTCCTTTGGAACAAACAGGACAGGAACCAAAACTTCCACTTTGTTTTTGATTCAAAGAACTGGTTCGATTGGGATCTCCTTCTTTTTTATTTGTGCGATTAATTTCAAAAAGCTGTTTGATATCTGCTATAGGATCTACTAAACTTTTCCATTGTTGTTGAGCATTTGTGTTTAAATTACCAATCTTCCAGTAAACATCTCCGGAAATGACATTGTCCATATCTCTTCCAACAAAAAGGTTTTGATAACCTTTAACTGTTAAAAATTGATCGGCCATTATCAAAGATTGATCATTCTTTGTGGCCAATTTTGTTATTGTTGCATTATTAAATTCAAGGAAAGAACCAGAATAATGTGTAAGTTTAATTGTTTCCTTCATGTCTGTATTAACAATCTCTAAAGCACCACCCTTTTGACTCATGACCATCTTGTTTCGATATGTTTCTACATCGCTTCTTTGACCTTTTAAAGCTTTGTTGTTCTCATCAATATTTTCATAAGTTCCTGGATAATCTTCGGCCACACCATAATCATCATCATATATTCCTTGCCAATCAGATTGTCCATAGCTTGCCGCCCAATAAACAGGTCGGAGAGGATTTCCGTCTAAAAAGAAAACCCATAGATGTGCGCCCACGTTTGGTATGCAAAACAATCCTTTTGCCCGATTACTATAACTGCTGGGAACATATGCATATGAATTTGGATTGATTCTGTTTGTATTGTTATTTGGACTGGAATAAAAAGCATCAGAAACTCTAACTCCTGTTTTTTCTATCAAATTACCGGGTTTTTCTCCTATTCCATCAATATTTTGACTGGAATCTGTGGTGGAAAAATCATTGTTCGGTTTGGTTGTTTCCAACAAGCTGCTGTCACTTATGCTGCCTGTTTTTTCCGTGGCATTGTATCTTCCTCCACTGGATCCTCCAAAAAGAGGCATGGCACAATCAGCCCAAGGAAGTATTTTTTTCAAATCATCAATAATGCTATTAATGCTGCTTGTAAGATTTTCTCCTACAAAATTAAATTGTTTGTCTATTTTTACTTCATTCCATTTGTTATAAACGGTAGGAGTCACATGCGGAACAAATACCTTTAACCGTCCACGCTTTTCCGGATCGTTGTTTTGTACAACAATTCCCAAATATTGACCATCAAATCGCTTTTTCATTATATTAATCCTGCAGCTTTAAGCAATTGTTCACTGCTAGGGTTTTTAAAACGTTCATATCCTTTTGGATAATATGCTACTGTTGTTCTTCCAGAAGGAGAACGAACATTTTTTCCAATTACACCGTTTCTTGGAGGTTGAACTGTGGCTGCAACAGTTCCTCCTCCACCTATATTCTGTATCACTTTTTCAAAAGCTTGTCGGGACTTTTCTGTTTCGAAATAAACATCAATAGTTACAACCCTTTCAGGATTACGATTGTTTACCGTATTTGCATCCGGACCAAATTCAATCTTGTAATTTCCTCCATTTTTGGACATAAGATATTTCATTTTTTCACGAAAATCCGGCCAATTTTCCTGAATTCCTATACATCCTTCTGTTGCATTTGCTGCAGGATGAATCAATAAACCGGAACGTGTATCACTATAAACAGGATCGTACACATCATTAAGATCAAATGTATCCTGACCTCTTAAAGAACCTCTTTGACTTCTGCCTGCTTGCTGACGTTGTTGAGCAGTCATATAATTGGATACTGTATATGTACCAAAAGGAATATTTCCTCGTCCTGATCCACCATTAACAAATTTATATTTTCCTAAAATTGTACCATCTGTATCTTTAAGAATCAGATTTCCTGATAATTTTGAACCTCTTCCACCTGTTCTTACAGTTTGATCGGTTGATGCTGCCCCACTACCTGCTTCATAAGGTACTGGAGCATTATTTTCATTACCCAATGATATTCCCCTGGATCTGGCTGCTTGCTGAGAAACCACGGCAGAACCTGTATCCATGGCAACACGAGTTCCCAGTCGAGGATCCTCAAAAACTATTTTAGATCCATAAGGAATGATTGAAGGATCCACTGCACAACTGATTCCTTCCACAAGGTTCCCTTGTCCTGTTGCACTATCACCTCGAGCTGTCCATTTGTCTCCCCCACTTCCTACCTTTTCTCCTTTTCCATATGTGGTAACAACTGCTTTTACTTTAAAATCCTCACCAGAGGATGCATTTGGAACAATTGGGGATGATTGTGCCTGAGTTGTATTTGCTCCAGCAGCATTGTTTGTGTAAGTTACTGCATTACTTATTGCCTGAGTTTGAACATTCGAATTGGCTTTTTGTGCAGTTGTATTGACAAAATTATTAAGGTTTTGTGGAGAAGCATTTAAATCTCTAATTTGCTTGGGTGAAATATTGGAAGGAAGTGAAGTTTGAATGGAATTCAAAACAGAACTTATATTTGAAACATTTTGAAAAGTTTGAAATACTGAACCTACTTGTGATTGAGATGATGAAAAACTTGAAGCTGATCTTTGAGCTAATTGATTGAAAGTATTTTCGAAAATGGAATCAATGTTTACATCTCCTGCTGCAAAATCCGGAATTTGCACGTTGCCCTGAATTGAATTTACAGCACCCAAAAATTGATTAACAATATCAATACCTTGGGTTATTTGATTTACCTGGCCGTTTAATATTTTGCTTGATGGAAGCGTTGGAATACTATCCAAAATACTTGTAAAACCAAAAGCAGCCGGAACTTGTTGAACCAAAGCTGTTAAATTTTCAGGATTTAATTGGCTTATTTGTTGGGATGTTTGATCAAAATTGGGAGTGGAAGTTACTTTTTGCAATAATTGCAAATTCATTTCTGGTGCCAATTTTGATAATAATGCGGGAGAAATATCATTTGCCATAACCTACAATTATTTAGAAAAAGAACCTTTTTTTGCAATTAGTTGAAAAATTGATTATTTATGTTATATAAAATACCTTGAAAATTGCATTTTCTGGTCCTCAAGCTTCAGGTAAAAGTACTATTATAAAGAATCTTTTGGATAATCATTTAAACAAACAGGATTATACTTTTATAAAAGGAGGTGCTCGTAAATTAAAAGATCTTGGTTTTGAAATAAATGAAAAAGGGGATGATCTTTCTCAGGTTCTTCTTTTCAACAATTATATTGATGATTTGGTTATCAAACCAAAACAATATAATACAAAGAATTTCATTTATGATCGATGGTTGATGGATGGTGTGGTTTACAGTGAATGGAGCACAAGCATTGGAAAAAATAAACCTTGGGTTTTTGATTATGGTTTGCTCATGCTAAGAATGTTATGCACAGAAATTGATATTGTTTTTTATTGTGACCCAAATGGAATACCGGTGGAAAATGACAATTATAGGAACGTAGACTTGGAATATCGAAATATAATAACTTCAATTTTTGAGAATTATATGAAAGAGCATGTTGCTCCTTTTAAAAAATTGGTTCGTTTAACCGGTTCTTTGCAGGATAGAACTGCAAAAGTATTAAAAGAAATTAATATCCAAGATTCACCAAACGTCGCAAATTAGGTGATACTGTTTCAAAACCATTATCTGTCAATGTTTGACCATTGGGCGATTGTGTGGCAGTAGCAGCGGTAAACAAGCTGCTGCTACGATCCTTGTACACAACGGAGAATTGTACACCATTATAAGCACGATCCACTCGCAATCTTACTGCATTTGCTGCAGAAAGAGTTTGTGAATTGGGAGTTGCATTTGCAGAAAGAGTTGCATATGTATTTGTCAAAGCAATTGTTGTGTCATTAAAAGTAACTAGTTCAATATTTGAGCCTGCACTGATTAAATCAACATTTTTTCCACTTGCGCTCAAACTATAATTTTGTGTTGGAATATAAGAAGGTGTTACGCTGTTTGGATCCAAAACTTGATTGGGGAAAGATATAATTGCCATATAATATATTTATTCTTTTTTTAATTTTTTTTTAAAACATTCCTATTTTTGTTTTTAATACGTCCCATATGAAAGTTGCTAATGCTGATATTGTTATGGCTCCACCTACAATTTTTGTTTTAAATTTTTCAATATTTGTTAAACGATCATGATGATCGTCCATTTTGTCAATTATATGGTCAATTTTGGTTTCCATGCGCACAATTCGTTCACGCACATCTAATATATCATCTTGATAAGGCATAATAAGTTTTAAATATTTACTGTTTATAGTGTTATAATTTAGACATAATTTGTAATTTTTCGTTAGTTTTTTAAATAAAAAAAGAGGGGGATCTTTCGATCCCCCCCTCTTTTAAAAGTTCACGGGACATACCGTGTGAAAAGTTTTCTTTTACTTGCCAGAATCTACTTTTTTTAGAAGTAGACGCTCTGTGTGGCAGGTGTGAAGGCTTGACCCAGACCAACGCAAAGAATTACGTGGTAGTACAGGTTTGCCCCGAATATATTATCAACAACACCATACCGAGTCATCAATCCAACGCGAGGCGAGAAGTCGTTAGGACCAATCGTGCGTTGAACGAGAACTGGGATGTATGGGCAGTAGATAATTCCGGTATCATAATACTCCGGCCCCTTGTAGCCGAGTAGTGCATACTCGACGCGGGTAGAACGCTGCGGGTTTGTGTAAGAACCTGGATATGCTCCAAGATTCTCAGCCTGCGCGTCTGTGCGGGTATCACGATACACGTTGAACCGACCACCGAGATTACCAACCTTAGCAACGCCAACAGGTTGAGTGTTGACATTACCTTGGACGGGAACCCACTGGAACTCAGGAAGCATTTCCAAGATTGCGCAAACGCGAGGTGTGGCAACAATAAAGTTGGCAGCACCACGGCGATTACGAACCGCAATACGGTTAGCTTCGATGATGAGTCTCTGGTAGAAGTCACGATTACGTTCAACTAGCCAGCGACCGTCAGCGGAAGCAGGGGACCATACGGAATATCCGGAGCCGTATCCAGCATTGAGCGCAACCTGAACCATACGAATGATCATCTCACGGTCGATTTCTGCCTGTAGCTCATAGCTCATAGCATTGGTCAACTCTGTGTCGATGTCGATACCATTCATATTCTTCAAGTCTTGTTCAAGCTCTACGGACCAGCGAGCGGCGAGCCTACGTGTTCCTGCTTCGACTGCAGTTTTCTCGAAAGAAACTTCAATCTGGGGAATCTTACCGGTAAGTTCGAATTGGCTCAGAATCTGGGCAACACCCTGATCCGATCCCAACATGTTGAACACGTTGGAATAGGGTTGAGAGGCTGCAGCACCAGACAACTGAGAAGACGAAGTGCCTGTATACCTTGTGTCAAGTAGCTGATAACCAAGTTCAGCACCGTTAGCAAGGGCTTGAGGATTCGGTAGAGCGCCATTAGCGTTGGTTCCGCTGCCGTCCACGCCATCGTTACCAAGCTGTTTAGCAAGGTACTTGTAGCGAAGAGCGAAAGCAAGACCAACTGGGCCACTCATAGGTTGTACGCCTACGATCTCGTTGGTGATTAGTTCGGGGAATGTACGACGAATCATCGGGATCAGAATCTTGGGCAGACGAGCATCACCAGTGGCATAAGAATCACGCGAGGTGATCTGGCCAGGGGGATTGAACGCTGCACCAATGCTAGCTCCAGAACCGAAAACACCACCGTTACCGGCGGAATTGTCTTCGTTAACTTGGCACCATTGCTCTTGGTTTTCCAAAAGCATGGCGGTGTTAAGACGGGTATGATCGTCTTCGATAGCCCGGACAGAATCCGAGGTATAATCGAGAACGGGTGCCCATTTTTCTAGAAGAGTCTTAGCACGACTCTGATTGATGTAACTCGTGGGAGGAGCGATACGCTTACTCATTTATTACATTCTCCTTTAAAATATCGACCGATAGCACAAGTGCTACCAAAAATTCTCAGGTCTTAGACCTCAGAAATTACCAACGACCAAGCTCGTTGAGATAACTTGAAGTGGATGAGTCGGATTCAGAAGCAGGCTTTTCATAAGCAGCTTCCTCTACTACGACACGATCAACTGTTTCAGTTTGCTCTACAGCTTCGTCGCGAATTGTTGAAAGACGCTCCTCTTCAGTTGTATTAAAGAGTTTAAGAGTGTAATCGAAGTTTTCCTTGATGAACTCAACGTCCTTATTTCCAAGAAGTTTTTGGATATACTTCTTCTTGTTTTCAGGAAGCTCACGTGTCTTCTTTTCAAGAAGAAGTGATGCTTGTGTCTTATTGAGTTCTTTTTCAAGAACTACTCCGCGCTCTTTTGCGCTTTCAAGCTCTTTACGAGCTTCATCTAATTGTTTCTTTCCGTCCATTACTGCTTCACGAATGCTTTCTTGGGCAGTCGCGGCATCAACGGCGAGAAGATTACGAACCTTTCCGAGAATATCAACAGCACGGCGATTAGCCACTGCTTTTTTGATGTCTTCGGTAGGAACAACTTCATCAAGATAAGCTTCCAAATAGGTGCTGATATCATTGACGGTTTCATTTTTGAAATTTTTGGCTTCGCTGTTAAGAGCTTTTGTATATTTTTCAACAATAGATTTCAGCTTTCCGCTATGATTTTCATCGATAGCAGCAACAACTTTATTCAGCTTGGCAACATGATCTTTATCGATTGCTTCGACAAGAGATTCTAGCTTTTTGCTGTGATCTTCGTCTTGTTCAGCAAGAGCTTTTTCAACGTGTATTTTAACTTTTTCGTTAACAGAAGCTTCGAATGATTGTTGTATCTCATTCAAAGTTTGTTCGCTAAGAATATCCCTTGTGGCTTCTTTAAGTACATCAACAACGTTTTTGCTCATAGAATTATTTATTTATTTTGTCCTAATTTTTTTGATTTTTTTATTTTTTTAAGTCCTTAACTGCGTTTTGTATACGATTTTGTAATTTAATATCCATCACTGAATTAAGAGCTTTTTTAGCATTATTATAATCTTTTTCAGTAAGACACTTAAGAAAATTGTTGATAAGAGACTTTTGAATATTGTCCATTGTCTTTATATTTAGCTTTTTGAGCTTAGTTTTCTAAAGAAAAGAACCACCTGTTCTTTCAAAAATGATTCAACATCATGCCGGGGAAGATTGCGAAGAGCATCTCCAAAGCTGTCATAAATTTCTTCATAATGTCCGCTTTCCTTAAGAACGAATTGTTTACTTTCCAAAATTCCGTCAACAAAAGCTTTGGGGAACGACGGATCAGCAACACAATCAATAGCAACCAAACGAAAATCGGAAACTTTGTTAATTCCATTTGAACTTTCTGAAAGTTTACCCAGAGCACGGCTGCTCATTCCTACCTTAACACCATCTTGAATTAAACTCTTAACAATCATTCCCATAGGAGTGCTAAGAACCTTGCTTTTGCCATAAAAAACATTTCCATCTTGGCGAAGTTCAGTAACCATATGACAAACCCGTTCCAAATTAACTTCAGGAGTTTGAGGATGATTCAATTCGCCCATGCTGCGATGATTTTTAATCATTTCACCAGTATAGCGATTAACTTCTTTTGCCATTTCTTCCAAATTGTAAATTCTACGATTACGATTGGCTTGTTCTGCCATCATGTAAGGACCTTTGATGAAAAGAGTGGCAGGTTGATTCGGATTTTTCTCTTCTAACACATATTCGAAGTCTTCATTAGAAGCAGGCTTTTCTACAATAAGTTTTAATCCATCGCTCATGTTTAATTATTTATATATTTTATCTATTTTTTCGAGTTATTTATTTTTAAATCTTTTTCAGTAAGGATAATGAACTGCATATCATGGGTTTTTGCAAAAAATTTGGCTGCTTCCCATTTTGCACAATTTGTTACATAAGTCATTTGTTCATAGAGAATTGTGGATTTTCTACACTTGCTGTTTGTAAAATCTGGTTTTTGAGTTTGTTTTTCAGGTTTTATTTCCACAAGATATTTTTTGTAAACATCTCCTTCTTTTATCACCATGTTAAGGTCCACATGATACAACCGACTGGTTTTTGCAAAAGGATGAAAATAAGGAATCTTTATGCTTTCACTTGCCCAGCGAGAAACATTTGGATTATCATCACAAAAACGAAAAAATTTCAATTCATAGGATGATCTGTAAATGATGGGTTTTTTACCAACATATTTTTTTTCATTTTTAGGACTAAAAACTCCCTGTATGAATCGGGAATTTTTTTGAAGAGGTATCATTAAAATTAACCAACCATGAAAGTTACCGGACTGGCATCTCCTAATCCAGGAGCTGAACCTTCATACAATCTCTTTTCCAGTTCTTCCTTTTCACGCAATCCTTGGGACAACATATCGTTATAATTGATCTGTCCACCCCCGAAAAGATTGACAGCAGTGTATTTTCCTCGGACATGGCCCACGGCAATTTTTGTCAAAGCCAATGCATATTGTTGAACCCACTGTTCCTGGATCAATTGATAAACAGGACGCTCAACAAAACATGAAATTATACCATAAAATCTGGTTCCTGATCCTGGAGTACGGGGTGGTGGATACATCTGCAGATATTGTGTTCGTTCATCGAATTTAATGGAACGACGAATAGCCAAAAGTTTTTCTCGAGTTTCCAGCCAATCTTTAAGAATATACCAGCTGATCAAATCAAACCCATAGTTTCCCATGGCGTAACTAAAATAAGTTTGTTGAGCAAGAGTTTGTTCAATGGTGAACAATGTGTTTACTCCATTATTGCTACCTTCCTCAAATTCACGAATATCAATAACTTTTCTATAATCACCAATAAGATAATCATAGCTGTTTAAAATGGAAAGTTGATCCGGAAGATTTCCTCTGGGATCATCTTCTGAAACTTGAAATGCCATAGGATTTGATGGATCACCAATAACCATATTTCCAATGTTATACATGCTATTGATTTCAGTATTGCGAACATCAACTCTAAAATTAAAATCTCGAGTAAGACTAAAAAGAGTGTCTAATCTTACACCCTTACCATCCTCATAAAGATTACTATCAAATACCAAATATTCTTCTGTATAACCTGCAAATTTACTAAACATTTCAACGGCAATACTGATGTTCTCATACAATTGATCTTGATGAATTTCAACGTTTACGAGAGGAGCGCCCAATTGACGGCTGATACGAACACCCAGATCATTGAACGCTTTGATACGGCTATTCAAATTGGTACTGTAAAAAGTACTCACGCTTTCTGTAACTGTGCAACTCAGGCTCATAGTGTGCTGCTTATGGAAACAAAAACGGTTCCTTTGTTTGCGGTTAGACCTTCCAATAATGCATAAATTGTATTGATACGTTCATTCAAAGCAGAAATTGCACTTTGTACTGATGTTGCAAGAAGCTGTAATGGTTCTATTCTTGCTGAAAAATAATTTGTATTTGTAATCGGAGTAAATCCAATTGCTGCTGCAGTTCCTCCAGAAAGATAAGCTGAACTATTATTAATCAGATTGGTATAAGTGTTATTCCAATTATTACTATTACCATTTGCTACAGTAATAATACCATTACTGCTAATAGATCCGTTTACTGTAAATTCTACTGTGGGAAAACTTGTGTTTATGCCTACTTTTCCAAGAGATCCTGTTGTAAGAGCATTTCCTACGTGAAGAACTTCGATTCCATCCAAATCATAGAAATTGGCAATATCATAAACTCCCGGTGCTTGTGCAACATAAAGTGCAGGTCCAACTCCAACATTCACTACACTAAGAGCACTTGTTGTTGTAATTATGGTATTCCTAAATACGGAATTGCCAAGTGCACTTAAATTTCCTAAAATTGTGATATTTTTCTGAAAAGTATTGTCTGTATCTACACGAGCAAAATTGGCGCTGTTTGTTTTAATATAGGTATAAGCGTTGTACCATTCATAACTATTACCTTCTAAAACAGTATGGAAAATTCCTTTAAACGGTGCTGATGGTGCAGCAACGGGATCTGTACCGCTTTCTGTCACACCCGGTGTAGGATCAGTATGGTGTGTTGATCTGTGCAGTTTTCCGTGAAAAGGGTAATTTCCAGCCATATAATTATTTAATAAATCAATTGCACAATATGCTGATTAAAAATGCACCATCTCCAACTCCTTGCATAAGGTCGTCATTTGCTATTGTAATAATATTACAATTGAAAAGAAACAAAGGTAACGGTAATGGTGTATCCCCCTGGAATATGTTTAAAAGAGCTAATTGTTGCAAATATATTCTATAAAGACAGCGATTTATAACGTCACTTTGGAAATTTTCATTATTTCCAATAAAATTATTACAATTTATTAACAAATTCTGGTCGTTTAAAACTGAATCATCAATATAGATGTCTCTTGTAAATCTATAACTTTGATAAATGTCGTTGTTTGTCATTTGTATATCAACCGCCGATAAAGGCAGGTAAGAATCTAAATCAAACTTGAATCTTTGTCGGGCTTGATTCAAAAGTGTGTAATTATTGTTTATCAATTTAATAATTGTTTTGTTAAAAGTAAGAGCCTGTGAGTATTCTTCATCTTTAATATCAATTTGATCTTTATTATAAATGTCAAAATCATATGAATATAGCATATTATTTGTAAAATTAGGTTCAATAAATTTTAAAAATTGCCCACATGAAAGAGATGGGGACAATGATGTTCTGGAAAAAGCAAATAATATGTCATTTTCATTTTCCAATATAATATCAAGAGCTTTTAAATCATAATTTAAAACACCATCTCTTTGCAAATCAAATTTTCCAATTCTTGTTTGAGGTCGCGTAAAGAATTTTTTATAAATTGATTTGTTTGTGAGAATATAAAAAATGTTTGTGTTATTTTTACTAAAAACAAATTTAACACCAATTTCTCCTGTTGTTGTTTCTTCTGAAAAATCTATAACATCAAATGATGAATCCATAATTTTTAAAATTATTATTTTATTATTTTTGGACAGCATGAAAATATCTGTATTTCCTGTTAGTTTATTTTTATGAAGTTTTATATCTACAATTTCATAATTTCTAAAAATTCGATTCACAACCAGGGAATAACGCCAATTCAAATCAGAATCATAAAATTTCAAACAAGCATTTCCGCTGTCCATGACAACAAGAGTTGAATTGTAAAAATCTGCAGCAAATGGATTTTTAAACGCACCGTTATCGTATCTTCCTCCTTGACCACCAATAATTTTTCTGATGTAACGTTTATTCCTTTTTATATTTTCACCACCAATGAATCCTTCAATATCGTAAAGAATAACATTGTTATTTGTATAATCGATTGAATACAGATTGTATCCATCCACTATTAAATCTGTTACATTACCGTTTCTAAGCTGGGTAAATTCATCAACAAATGGAGATGATAAAATTACTGTGAATGATGTATAATTTTGATCTGTAACCGCATAAACGATATGTTGACCTTGAGTTCCTATGAACAAAATTTCATCATTTTCAGTTTTTACTGTAACTAAATCTTGCAGAAAATCCAAAGCAGAAAGACCTGCATTGGCAAATGGTGCGGCACTTGTATTCGGAACTGTATTTTGGTTCCATGACACATTATTTTTACCGGAAACAACACCTAGCCAGCTTGAAAATTGATAAGGAATTTGATTTGTTAAAAGTTTGCTTTGAGAATATAGGTAAATCAAATTTTCAAAGAAATAATCTAGTTTCAAATTAATTGCACCAGATACTGCTAATTCGTTTACAGGAATTTGTATTTTAGAAAAATCATAAGGTAATTTTATGAAATCACCTGTGACACGATCAAACAAAAAAGGACTCTCATCAAATGATTTGGATATGGAAATCATAAATTTTCCCTCCAAATAAGATTGCTGATTTTTGTATAATATGGAAGGTTATTCATAAGAACTAGATTTAAATTTTCCCTAATATAATTTCTTGCCTGTTCATTTAAAATTTTAGAATTATTTATAGATATGTCCACAAAAGGCGACTTGTGATAAGGAACTCTTTGGCGGAAAAATTGCTGTACAGTCTCTGTATAATTTCTGGTTTCTGAAGGAAGAATAAAATTGATAGGTTTTATATCTTTAGAAAGCTTCTGCAATAGACGAATTTCATAATAATTTAAAGGTTTTGTAAAGAAAAACACATCTCGCATCATCACATTTCCTACTAAAAATGCATTTTGTATTTTATTTAATGTTTGAAACAATTCTGTACCTGCAAAATATTGCGTGGAACCAAATGACAAAGGTTCGGTTATAATATTACTAAACGTATATTTTCCTGGACTTATGTTTTTTGTGTCGACGATGTTTCCATTTACTATAAGTTTGGCTATACCTTCGATTGAATCTACACTTAAAGCAAATTCATGATATCCATAATTCAATTGAGTAGCGTTAAATTTTAAATTAATTTCATCAAAACTATTATATGCATATAAATTAGGAAGTCCTAATCTAACAGAAATGGTATGAGAAGGATAATTCAGATCCAAAAATTCTTTATTGTAATTTGAATTAGAAAAGCCGGAATATCTCACACCCGACAAATTATAATCAAAAGAATAAATTGTGGAATCGAATACTGATATTTTTTCAGGATTTATAGCTACAACTAAATTTGAATTGTTTGAAGAACACACCGCATAAATGGTTTCAATTTTTTGACCATTCGAATATATTTTTGAATAATCACTTGCAATAACCGTGCTGGAAGAAATTGGCATTTGAAGTGTAGTTACAACAAATCCTGCAGAATTGTGAACATAACAAGTGGAATTGTTATCAAAAATATAAAAATTATTATTGTCATCTAATTTATATGTTAAAATGGTTCCACTACTGTTAAACATTCGAGTCTCAATGTTGTTTGAAGAAATATTCCATTCCACAATCTGACCATTTTTAATATAAAAAATTCTATATTCATCATATTTTTGAGCATTTTTTCCATCTATTACATACAAACTATTTCCTATCTTTTTTAAATCACCGGCTTTTGTCATTGGAGAGACTGAAAATGCTCGGGAGAATGTGTTGTAGGTTATATCTTCTGTGTTTCTATTGTAAGAAACAACATCACCTGCAGATGAAACTAAAAAGTGAGTATAAAAATCATCAGAAACGTGTGATATGGTAGTGGAAAGAGGTCCAAAAAATGTGCTGTCAAAAATTGTATTTTTTGAATCTAATTGAAATAATTCACCTTGATTATCTAAAACAAAATAATCATCCAAACTTTCCAATTGAATAATTTGTATGATCTGGTTTTGAAAATCCACCTGATCAATTTGGTTCATTTTTGTATCATAAATGAGTATACTTTTATCTTTTATTATTCTTAAAAATGGAGTAACTGATCGGTCGGAATAAATTCCTAATCCCCTATTTTTATAATTTCCTATTAATTGGTGTCCAAACGGTTGAGAAAAATCTCTTGAAAACAGAGAAAATAGGATGGTGAATTGATTATTGAAAGATTTGCTATTGATAGTTTCACATAATCCATATTGATTTCCAAAAAATGAATAATTTCCATTTTCAGTTGTTAATATTGTTCCATTTACATCAAAATATTGATTAATTTGTTCAAAAAGAAGATTATTAGCATTTTGCTTTTTAAGATTTAAAATATCATTTTTTCCAGTTCTGTAATATGCATACAGTGTATATGGATCGAATGTCAAATTACTAAGAACATCGAAAATTTCATTATTTGAATTGGATAGATTAGTAACACAATCATAATGGCTAGTATATGTATAAACGTTTGAAGCAGAAAATGCTGATTCGCGTGTTGTTTTGTTAGGAATAAAATACCGATCATACCATACCGGCAAAATATTAGGATCGGAAGAACCGCTCAACCAGGAGCATAACCATGTTCCGTTTACTTCACCAAAAGGATTTCCGAACTTGGATGTTAAACTGTAATTCGACATTTTTTTCCAAACTTTATCAGAAAATTCAGGAGTATTTGAAAAAATAGAACCAGATTCAACAAGATTTGTATCATTGATATTAATCATTTGATGAGGACCCATTTGCACGGGTGTATGAAAATATGTTATTTTTTCAGGTAAGAATGAATATTCATTTATACTACTTTGATAATTTGCTGAAAATTTAATATTTCCTGTTTGTTGATTTGAACCTGTATTCAAAGAAACATAATTTCTTTGTTTCTTATTATCCGCAGAAGATATATTATTTGAAGATGGTGTTAAAGAAGTTTTTTGATTGATAATATTAAAAGGCATTTCGACTGAGTTTATATTATTATATTCAGTATGAAAAACCAACTGATTGGAATCTTTTTCAGTCACAGAGCAATTAACATTTAAATTGTTTGTATCAAATTGTTTAGTATATTCAAACCAAAACGAAGAAATTGAATCTAGCAAGGTAAATTTTATGGGATGCAAATTAAAAACATTATTCTCTGTGAATTGTATATTTGAACCAGTGAGCGGACTAAAAGAAAGGGAGGATGCAATTTTTGTTAAAGTATAAACATTATTATTTTTTCTATAAAAGAATGCAATAAGTTTGTTGACTTGATCAAAAATATATTCAAATTTTTGCTTTTCCAAACTATTTGGAGAAAATATGTCATTGTCGGCTGAAAGAAAAACAACTTGATTGGAAAGCAGATTAAAATTTAAATAATATTTTATATTGTAATAATTATGCGATACCCTACATGTGTTGTCGTTTAAAAAATCTATTTCAAAATAAAAATCAGGATTTTTTTCTCCAAACGAATTGTTTGTATCTATTTCAAGATATTTTTTTGAAGAAGAAGGAATTGCTAACCAATATCTTTGAGCCGTGTTAGTTATTGAGTCTATTCCGTTACTTATTACAGTTACAAATCCATTTCCAATCGATTCTGGTATATCAATTTGAAAAGCATCGCTTATTTGAAGTGAAGATGTGAGTGCCAAAGTTGAAAAATTATTTGTTTTTTGATCATAATTGCTTTTTAAAAACTGTGGAAACGAAAAAACCAAGCAAGAATCAGAATAAACTTTTTGTTTTTTTGTAACAAAATCCATATCTGGTTGATATTGAGGATCCAATTCAGACCAGTTATTTGTGTTAAATTCTTTTACAATCATAAAAATACTTATTAAAGTGTTGGGGTTACATGCTTTATGATATTAAAAAATTAAGGTTGGGGTAAGTTCGGGTAATTGAAGATGGTGATACAAAAATTGTTGAATCTGTACCTAAAACGGCATAATGAATGTTTCTATCCTCATAACCCTGAAGAGTTAAAAGATATGAATGATTATCATCCAATATTTGATAATTTATTATTTTGTATTTTGAAGTTATATCAAAAAGACTGGGTTGATTGATTCTGAATGATATATCAAAAACATCCACATAAAAATTTTCTCGGTAACAGCTTATTGACTCATTATAGGTTTTTGAAAATTCAGACGGTGTTTCATAAGTGGCGGTTATACCGTTTAAAAATGACGTGGATGAATTTAAAAGATCAATATTATTTTCAATAATATTACCGTTTAAGTATCCTATTATTTTTTCTATTTTATATAAACTTTGTTGAACATTTTTTAAAGAATAATTTATGACAACTGGTCCTGTGAATATAAACTCATTAAACTCATGTCTACGAACAACAATATTGTTTGATGATAAAAATGTGGAGGTATTAGTATAAGCAGATAATGGTAATGCAGACAAAGCAGGAGAACCACTGAGACCTAAAAATGTTGCGGAACTTAATATATTATTATATGTAAATGAAAAACCTAACAAAGGATCTCTATAAACATAACCATCAATTGTTGAAAATGATATGAAGTTTTCATTTGCTGTTAGATATATGATTGCCGTATTATAATTCATAATTAAAATCCTATGTTAATTCCTGTAATAGGACAGAAAATTGGGCTCAATACATCAAAGCCATTTACGGAATAAATTGGATAGCCGGTTAGAATAGTAACTAATGCACAAAGTGAGCTTAGAGGTGTAAGTGGTGGTTTTGGACATTGTATTGTTAAAACATATCCGGTTTGGTCTATTTTCTTTATAAAACCAAATGCTATATTGGAAATCAATTGAATGGCACAAGGAGGAACTATGCTTGGAGGAATGAAAATAGGAGGGCAACTTAAACTAAAAACTGCAACACTATCATGGGTACGAGCAGCTAAAATTGAATTTTTTAAATCAACTTCAGTTCCCATGTTTACATTTGGAGCTAAATTAATTGGAGTATATATGCTTCTAAGAATTGAAGATCCAGTTGTACCCAAATCATAAATGTTAACAACACCTGCTCTGGCATTTAATGCTACTGATTTTCTGGGAACTCCAACTGCCAAAACACCACCAAATAGTGAGACACTATTTCCAAAATATGCTTCAGGTATTTCACCACCTGAAAGAATTTCAGTAAAATTCCAAGATGCAGTTTTAGAAAAAACGTATACAGCACCTTCGTCAGTATAATATGAATCTTTATAAGGCGCACCAACAACAGCAAAATTTTCAGAAATATCTATACTGTTTCCAAATCCTTCAGATGTGGAACCGATTGCAGACAAGAAATACACGCTTGAATAATTGTCATATCCATCATTTTCGAATATTTGAACCGAACCATCATAATAAGACACAATACCGTTATTATTTTTGAAACTTATGTTATATGGTTGTTGCGAACTTAAATTTTCAAATGTGGATGTGTAATTCCAATCGTATCCACTTCTTTTATACATTTTTACTGCAGAAACAGTTGAAACAAACAAAAGATTTCCATCTATACTAGAACTATTTCCAAAACCAGGAGAACTATCATTTGTTATTGAATATTCTTTAACAACACTTCGTCCCAAATTTCTATAAATGCTAAGATTGTTATTATCTATGTTTTTTGTGATTAAAAGATTGTTATTATCAGTATCCTGAAAAATTTCATAAGTTGTAAGTGGTGTTGTAACTGGGTCGTAATTGATTGTTTGACGAAAATCATATGGAGCTGTTTCTGATCTTGTTAGAACATAATTTGAAAAATTAAGATTATTTGTTTCTTCAACAAATAAATTATTTGATCCTAAAAATATTTTTCTGCTTTGACCTGTATTAAAAGGGCTTTTTTTAATATTTTGATAACAAATCGGTAAACTCGAATCTATTTCAGCATCTCTATTCAATGCATATTCATTTGAAAATCCATAAACATTAAATTGTTTTATTTTGCATTTTGTTGTATTATCAGGAGAAACAAATGTACAAGATACACGATAAGCAGTTTCTTTTTGTTCTAAAAATGATTGTTCAGCTATAGTAACAAATTCATCTTGATTAATAATTTTTTGAACTTTAATTTTACGTCCCTGTTCACTTAAAATTATCCGTATTGATATATCTTTTGCATTTGATTCTGATGTTGAATTCTGTCCCAAATTGATATCAAAATTTGTTAAGTTTTCAGAATAGCTTAAAAAATTATAATTATTTGATTGTGAATCACGAAATGCAATTGTATTTGGATTAATTTTAAAATCACCAGTAGTTCTTCCGTCTCCTCTTTTAGAGAATTCACCAGTAATATCCAAACCAACTCCCACATGTGCACCTCCAAGACCTTCATATGATAAACCCAAAGAAGGATTTGCATAAGGAGCATATCCCAATGATCCAGCAATTCCTCCTCCAAAAGGTGAAATTAAAGAATCCTCATAAAATGCAATCGTCAATCCACCTGAACATGCACCGGATGGGTTGAACACGGAAAAAACCATAGACACGGCAATATCATGCCGACTATCAAAAGGTTTTTCGTTGTATATTCTTGAGAATTGCATATTTGTATTTATTTTAAAAATTTATTTGTCATGTGAGTTCTGTTTTTAATACATGTTGTCCACTGGCAACATATGTTAATGAAAAAATTAAAGAACCAAATTGTGCAGTTATTGATTCGTTAATAGTTGTAAAATAATGTTCATTTGGTCCGGAAAAATCATAAACCAAAGTACCATAAACATCTCTTAGATTTAAATTATACACATCAATGCTTACATCAAATGTATTGGATACCGTATTATCACAAAAAACAAATGCAGAAACATTAGGAGCTATACTCAATGAACCAGTTGAAATGTAATAATAATTATAACCGGCATATGAAATATTTGATGCAATAAAACTTGAAAAATATGGTTGGGAACCAACAATTCCTGTGACTAATCCAGTATGACGAACAGTTTGATCGTTTGTTATATCAGAATAATTTTTGTCATAAATGAATCCGCACGGCTTAAAAGCTATTACGTTATCTAATTTAAGATCATTAAAAGATCTTATTAATTTATAATTTAAAAGTAATGAAACACCTGTTTTATCATAACATTTTACAATTTGACCTAAAACTTGTGATTCGTGATTATAATTTAAAAGACTTTTATCGCAAACGACAGCATTAAATGATTCCAAACCCAAATCAAATGCAAATGAGCTTAAAGTATTGTAATCGGAAACTGTTGGGAAAAGCAAATCAAAATCCAAATCATGAATATTTGCTGCATATATTCTAGGATATAAAATCTTGTTATTTGAAGATGAATTTTCGTTGAAAAGTGTTAAAAATGAAACTATAATGTTTTTATATTCTTCATCATACCAAAAATTAGAACTGTTTTCCAAAGCAGATGAAGATGTATATTTTGTAAAATATGTGGTTTTAACATAGTTTGAATCGAAAATTTTAGTTTGAAAATCAAAATTTAATTTATCAAAAATTATATATTTTGGAGTTTCTATTATTATTGTGTTGAAAATTAAATCAAAATTAATGATTGAATTTTGCATTTCATTTCTAACATTTTCAGGGTACTTTATAAACACCGCACTTAGGGCTGCACTTAAAGGAACTATATTTGAATCATCATAATAACGTATAAACACAGTTCCTTTTTGATAGTTTTCTGTATCATAAAATGAAGATAAAGGTTCTGTGGAAGAATTATTGATAATAGTTTCTGATGGGTATGCTGATAGTGATGTTTGTTCATATGCCCTTTTTAAAGAATTCTTAAAGAAACCAAAATGGTTTCCGAAAATATCTGTTTTGTGTTTTATCAATATTCCTTGATTGTATAAAAGATAATCAGATCTATCAATTACAGGGTAAAAATCATCATTTTTGAAATCAAAAATATCCTTATTTCTCCATATCAGTTGCTCATTCCAAAAATCCTGATAATCGCTTATTCTAGAAACACCTTCATCAGTATTATAATCTAACTCGCTTTTGTTAGTATAGGAATAAAATTTTTGTTTTTTTGGATCAGAATATATACTACCAAATGCATAATCATTTGACCAATCGTAACGATTCCATTGTACATCACGTAAATATCCAATACCACTTAAAGATTGTTCCTGTAATGATAATCCTATTGCATCAAATCCGACTTCAGGATCTGGTATTACAATTGTTTGATTTGAAAAAAGTGAATTTGAAATTGTAAACTCTTTTTTGAAAGTATTCCAATACGAAATTCCTAGATTATTATTTGTGAAAAACTTACCCAGATATTTTTCACGTTTTGCGGATGTTTCTTCTGAAATATGAGAAACAGTCGGATATCTACGGTTTAATAAATTTTGATAAGGAGTTGCAGATTCTAATATTTTTGAACTTAATGTGTTAAAATCAGCTGTGCCTGACAACAGATAAAGGTCAGACCCCATATTTTTTTCATAATATTTTCCGTAATTATAAACGTTTGTATGTTCTGCAATCGAATCATTCGTGTATAATTGAAAATCTCTTGAACTTAAAAAGCCATAGTCAACTCCAGAAAGAAAATAATTTATTGAGAAATTTGTGGTTCCCAATTCATTAAGAAATAATGGATAAGCTCGGATTGCATCTTGAATTGCTGCGTTTAAATCATACAATCCTTTATCATTAACATTTACAGAATCCAAACTAAAGAATTTTTGTCTTTCTGGATCTGTTATTCCGTATTTTACATATGAAGAATCTGGAACAATATCAAAATAATATTGTTGTGTGTCAAATTTTTCTTCTATTTGAACATGCAGATCATTTATAACTGATGAAAGAGATGGTAAATTTATGCCAGTAGGTTCAAATTCATTATTTTCAAGTATCTCGATAATTGATTTTTTAATTAGCGTTTCTGTTCCAAAATTACTTCCTTTTAAATTAGCACGTATTACTCCAGTTTGTACTTTATCTCTGTTTTGAGCATAATATTGACATATTCTTTTTATTTTTTTAGAAAAGAAAGGTATAGCCACATCTAATGATTGATTATCATTAAAATTTAGATTGCTTAAAAATCTTTTTTCATCAAAAGTTGAATATTTTAAAGCAATTTCTTTTAATAAATTTATATAAATTATACGTGTATATTCAGTTGTGCTATTTTTTGAAAATTTATTGTAGTCAAACCAGGCATTCAAATAGCGTGTGTATGTAAAAAAATACGCAGAAGAATCTGTGCTTAATATATTCATGTTTTCTAACCATGAAATTAGTGTATATGGCGCTTCAAAATCACCTGGAACCAGTGTATTTTCAGGATTCAAAACTGAATTGTTTGGTATGTATGTTTGATCTAAATGTGACATAAGATTAATTACCTGAACTTAATATCCCCAACCCTACAGAGAGTTGATAATTTATCATATTATCGGTCAGTTGATCATCACCGAACCATGAATAATATGAGCTTTGGTTTTTTGTTATTGTTGTAAATTTGCTATCCCAGTCTATTACATTATCATAAAAAATTTCATCTGAGCCAGGTTTGTAGCTGTAAATTTCATAATATCTGGATACTTCAGTTCCGCTTATTCCATCACCAAGAACCAATGTCCAACCCCAATCAGTATTAATATCGCTCAATCGAACCACTTGGGTTCCCCCAGATAGAAAACTATTCTTTACAACTCCGAAATTTGTTAAGTTTCCTTCTGAATATACTTGTCCAAACTTTTCAAATAAAACAACCTGACCTGATGTTGGTAATATGGTTGTTTCGATTGGAAGAAGATAACCTAAATTTCGTCCATAGTTTGGATTGTTTAATGTTTGTCTTTTGTCATAATTAGAAGAAAATTCATTTCCTTGACCTCTTAAAACAGATTCTTTACAAGAAAATAAATCAACTAATCTTTGTAAATCAGAAGGAAATGGAAAATTATAATCCTGTAATATTACACCTATAGTTTCCTCCATACTTTTCAATTGTGCCAATCCACATGCATCAGGATCTACATTATTCATTGTGAAATTTGCTATTTTTTCATATATTCTTTTTCCAAGAATATTCAAAGGAGAATTAGAATCTCCTACAATCTGTCCAAGAAAATTATTGAAAAATGCTGGACTATTTTGTAGTGATTCTTGTAAAATATATGATTTTATATTTCCAATCATATCAAAATCTTCATTAATTTTAGCAATTCCATATTTTCCACTTAATGGATAAATGTTAAAAGAATTACTCTGACCAGTGATAGTTCTTGTTCTTGTATTGAAATAATATTTGTTAATCCATCGCATGCCAGTCCAATCACCATATGCACGAAGATTGTTAGGATTTATATCTTGTGTGTCGATTTGACTTACATTCTGAATGTTTGAAATAATGAAAGGATTTTGTAAAGGATACAAATAGATCTTTTTATCAAATCCATTAACTGCCCACAGATTGTTTTCAGTATCGCAAGCCAATGCATCTATGCTTTGATATTCATTGGTAAGATTTGTTCCAAGTCCAATTTGGAATGATGTAAGATCATTATAAGTTTTTAATCTTAAAATGCTTTCTTTATTATAAAGAGCATAAACATATTGATCCGAATCCACGGCAAGCGGACCAAAACTGCTATAACCACTCAAAGGAAATCCGGTTTCTAACAATCTAGTTTCTGAATCATATTTGTATATGAAATCATTTCTATCTAAAACACTTGAAAAAGGTTTCATGTATGTTGAAACTGTCAAATACACTTTATTGTTTCTATCAATAATTAATTGTTGTGGACTGTATAATGTTGGGTATTCTTTTGCCTCTATAAATGTTCCGTTTGAATCAAACTTAACAAGATACCCTTTAAATGGATTTGAATAGCTAACCCATATATTGTTGTTTAAATCAGTTTCAACACAAGAAGGTAACATGGTGGATTCCGTGGCATACATACCACTAAGAGGTGAGAAGCTGTAATCCAAAAATACTTCCATAGGAATACCTGAAATTGTTGCTAATGGAGATCCTCCAAATGTGTGCAAAATTGAAAAATCAACATCAGGATATGTTGGATATGCTGATTTTATAATATATCCAGTATCTTTATCTATTTTTAAGCAGGAACCTGCTGTATATAGTGTAACCCACGCATTTGCATCTCCATCCAAAGCAATTGAAGATGGTGTGGCACCTGAAAGAGGACCAGTTAAGTTCATATAAGCAATACCAGAACCCGTTAAAACAGGAGCATTCGAAAGATTTATGTTGAATATAACAGATCCGTCTTTTGTAAGTTTATAAATTATATCTCGGTCTGCATCTGCAAACCAAACTGAATCATCTTCAGACGGACTGACAGCAATTGAAAAAGGATTTTTTAGAATTCCAGAAAAAATGGTAGGAGAATTTAATGATGATGATAAAATCATGGACAACGTAGGACCACATGCATTATAAATTCTTGATTTTCCATATCTGAACAATTTGGATGCGACAGCATCACTTGAAGAAATTGAATAAGAATAATAATCCAGTCCCTGTCCCAACCATGCATAAGGAGAATCCTTGAAATAATAAGGATTATCAAAAACTCTAACAGATGCTGTAAGGGCTACATTTTCAAGAGTATTATCACTTACAAAATATCCGGCATAAAATCCTCCAGTTCGTGTGACATTTTTTATATTTGTATTTTCATAAAAATGAATATTTGAAATGACTTTTTGTGTTGATAAAGAAATAAGATCACAAGTAATATCAAAAAAATTATTTGTTCTGTTAAAATTAAGTTTAGGATAATGTTTTGTAGAATAATTAAATGAATCTTTTAATTTTATAAAGAAAGAAATTGGATAATTTTGCCATTTTATTGGATTTATAATAAATGAATCATCTTGATTTCCTTCTCCATCAATTCCATTAGAAGAAATTTTTAATGAAGTAGCAGCGTTATAACGTATTTTTACAGGTATTTCTAATGATGAGAAATTTTCAATAGGTAAACTAATAAAATCTTTTTGAGTATCATTCAAAACATTATTTTCTGTGGGAAACTTTGATATGTCTAATTGAGTGAACAGTATTACGGGTTGTTCTGAAGTTAAATTTTTTGGTTTTTGATCTATATAATTCACAATTGCAATTCCACTAGTTCCGGCCAACACTGAACCATCAACTGGAATTGAACTTTCAACCAAAGATCCATTTGATAAAGAAACATAAATTGGCTCAATTGTTGTTTTTGCAGAGCTTAAGATTTCAAAACGATTATTTTCTTTTTTTACAAAAAAGAAATAAGATTGAAGATGTGCCCAAGGATCTTTTGAATATGTATCTAAATCCAAATAATCTGAATTACTTCCACTTGCATAAAAATAAAGTGTATAACCATCTGCTGAAAGGGCAGGATATGACTGCCAAGAATTGAATCTTGATATGATAATGTCATCTGTCGGTTGTCCAGAAGGATATGATGCGATTTGATCATCTCCTAAATAAGTTGTTTTTAGAAAATTACCAATGTAGTTATATGCTGAAACCTTAAATGTTTGGCATGCTTGTATTGAATCGCCTGCGCTTGTATATGCAAAAAAAGAAACATCATATATTCCGGGCCACCTATATGCATGTTTTGTGGATAAAGATTCAGAATATGAACCATCTCCAAAATTCCATAACCCTCTTCTATCGCTTAAAAATGTGCTACTAGATGATAATGTTGCAACAAAAGTAAGAGGTGTTATATCCAATGTGTAGGTTGAAGCAACCTGGGTATTGGTATAATCTGTCAAAGATAAATTTACGTATGTACATGCCATTTTTAAATTGTTTCAGATATTATTTCAATCCTTTGTAAGAAGTTTTCTTTATCATAAAGATAAGGAAATTGAAAATACGCAAGATTATAATTTTGAGTTGTTACAATGATATCTTCTCTGTCATAAACCGGGTTCCAAACCAAAACACTTAAACCATCTGTTGTAAGAATTCTACCGTCTTCTGTAGTTCTTTGAGTATAAAAGCTTCTAACACCTTTTGTTTCACCAATCGAATTGTTAAGTTCTGTTAAACTGATAGTTTGAGCCAATACACAATTATTTGGATTGAAATAATTTTCAAAAATTCTAATGATAGAATTTTGAATTTCATCATCATTGATTCTAGAATCTGCCCTTTTTACTATAACAAGTTTTGTTTGTTTATAAATGTCCTTATCCAATGTTTCAATTGGCAACGAAATTCCAAGATTAAATGCCATATAAACAGGATCCATATAAACAACTTCAGATGTTGTTAATTTTATGTTGTTTACAAAACTATCGATATATTGTTTTTGTGCATCTGTTGCGAAATTATTGTTAAATTTAATAGAATTGGATTCATATATGCGGGGAACAAGATAAACATATATATTGTTAAAATTACATGTATCGGCAAATGTTATCTGGTTTGCCAAAAGACGACTTTCCAATGAAGGTGCTTTCAAACCTATTTGATACAGATACTTTATGTGTGTATTCAAATAATCCTGATTATTCACAACCTGAAGATCTTGAATAATATTTCTGAAATTGGTGAAAATATAGCTTTTAAAATCTTCTGCAGTGATGAGACGATATTGACGTTTAAATGTATTCGGTGCATTCTTTCTGATATCATTTACTGTTTCAGGATCTCCGAAAATAGTGGAAGGTTTGTCATTTGTAAAACTTAACAATTGAATCTGTAAAGGAGTTAAATATGCAAGATTATCACTCTTGGTATCATTCACAACAGCAGAATAATTGGTGCTAGAGAAAAGGAATAGACTGTTACCATCCAAAATATTTGGACTTATTTGACCTGATGTTCCATCACTTCTTAGATAATAAATTAAAACTTGATCACTAGGGTTTAATTGTCTTCCAGTAATATTATTTCCGAATTTAACTTCATAGCGGCCATTTTCGTTGAATCTCAATTCATAAACAGAATCTTGATTATTGCTTAAAAATAAATTAGGAACACGATTCCACATGGTCCATACTGAAGTTCTATTGTCTTTTACATACACATCAAAAGCAAAATTATCCACAAATGGAGAATTTCCGTTTTGATCTCTTAAAACAAGTCTGATAACTTCAAATGCTTCTCCTGTGGCGAAATAAATCGGATACTCAACAAATGATCCTTGATATAAAAGATTGTTATTGCTCAACTGATCCAAGGAAACAGTACCAGACAATGATTTTGTAAATGTTATATCCTCTTTGAAAGAATAGTTAATTCCATTAACAATAAAATACGAGTAACGAGGTATGGTATATGTGCCTACAGGAAGCTGCTGGTTTGCGATAGAATTAAATGAAAGAACACAAGTTTGATATCCTAATGGCTTATAATCAATTAATTTAACAATTCTGTTCATGTTTTCAAAAATTTGGGATTGAGTAAACATGCTTTCAGACGATGTTTGATTCAAATAATACAAAAGAGTGTGATAGCTATAAGCAATAACATCCAACAAACTATTGAAATTACTGCCTTCAAATATTTGATCGGTGAATACACCTCCCCGATTCAATTGATCCAACATCAATGCTTTTAAACTTTGGGCATCAAAAGCAACATATGCATTTTGATTTAAAGGAAAATCTGTTTTGCTAATTTCGTTTGACATATATTTTATATAAAGTAATATCCACTATCTCTAAGTACTCCTTTAAGAGAAACATTCTCTAGATTTAGTGAGGGTACTGAAATTCGCAAATTTATATCATATTGGCTTTCGTCAAAATTAACAATCACACTTATATTTAAAATGGAGACCCTCGGTTCAAATATTTTTACCCCTTGCAGAACGGTTTGGGCCATTAAACGTGCATTATTTTCAGTTAAATTTGTAAAAACATATTGCATTAAATTCAATCCATACGGAGGATTTAGGATTTTTTGACCTGGAAGAGTTGTGAAAAGATTAAACAAACTGTTTTTTATAGCTTCCAAGTCATAATCAGGTCTTAAGTCCTTGATTTCACGTATTTTACGTAATTGAAGACCTTGGGTGTAATTTTTTTCTAAATCTAGCTGAATATCTTTATAGATATGATCACTAACAAGTTTACCTTTTTTTAAAAATTGAAGACTAGGAGTTGCCATATTTTTAAAATATTTATTATAAAAGTTTGTTTTTCAGGGTAAATAATCTAGATGAGAAAATTTATAAGCTTATACGAATCTTTTATTAGCAGATATACACGAGGTGGTTTTTTGACTGGGGATATTGTCAAATTCAAAGATGATGCATTAAAGAGTGATTGGTTTAAAAAACAAGGATCTGCCATCCTTGAGAAAGCAAAACAGTTCGCTGAAAGTGGTCTTTTAATGAGAATAAGTGCTGTAAAAACGAATCGCCCAAGCACTCAACCAGGATTTGTCGAAGCAAACAATGCTGATGATTTTTATTGCGATATTACCCTGGAACTGGCTCCAGGGTGTTATAAGGATTTTATAACCTTGCCTGCTGCTATTCTTGAGTATAAGGATTATTATCCAAATCTGCCCGAAGTTCCAGAAGGTTTAAGGAGACCCAATAATAGCAATATCAAACCAAAAGAAATTGAAGAGGAAAAAAGCAACGATCCTCAATATGCAAATCCTGCTTATCAAACTTCAAATACTGATCGTGGTAATGGAAAGAATACTGCTTCTGAAATTGACTTAAAGAACACCAATGTAAAGATACCTTCCAGTCCAGCTGAAGGTAATAAGAACCCTAGCGTAGCTTCTTATACTTACGCTTATCTTCCTAAGTCTTAATTATATCCTGTAATTTGCACATACAGGAACTGAAATTAATCTCCTGATCAGAGGTATTTTTGCTACGATAAATTGCTTCCGACAATTCCACAAAGCATTTTTTTATCTTTTCTATGCCTATATCTGAATAGAAAATAATTTCACACATTTTTCTTAAAACGGAATAATAATTAGAATCGAAATTCTTTTCATTTTCAATTATATATTTTCTTAGTTCAACAAAATCACTAGATTTGATTTTGTTTAAAAGATTAGATGAAAACGAATCAACATTTTCAATACTATCGTTTAAATTGATGGAAAGATCTAATGAAGTTTGAAGTTCAAATATTATTTTACGTATGTCCGGATAAAATGTTTTAACTTTTTTGGAAATTATATTTTTATTTTCTTCGTTTAAAGCTATCTTTTCATTTTTTAAGATGAAAACACATCGTTCCACACACTTTTTGATAGGAGGATTTGTTATGTTTATTTCATAAACCCGGCTGCGTATTGGTTCGATAATACGATTAATGTCATTACATGTAAAAATAAAACGATTTGTTTCTGAATACTCTTCAAGCATATTCCGTAATGCCCGCATAGCATCTGGTGTAAACCCGTCAAACTCATCAAGAATAACTACCTGAATGCTTCCGTTACTTGGCATAAGCTGAACAAAATTTTTGATTTCATCCCGAACAGTATCTATACCTCGTGTATCGGATGCATTGATATAAAGATGGTCACAATCAAGTTCTTTAACTATAATTTTTGCTAGTGATGTTTTACCCATTCCCTGCTTTCCGTGAAGCAAAAGGTGGGTAATAGTTTTTTTATCTAGACATTTTTTTACAAACTCTTTTGTTTTTTCATCTAAAATAATATCATCCAAACATGCTGGACGATACTTTTCGACCCATAGATTGTTTGCAATAGTCATTTATTAACCTAAATATATATGATATGGATCAAAAAATAGAAGTCAAGAGTCTTTTAGACCAATTGCATGAAGTACAGGCATTGGCTAGTCCTGCAGTGGTTGAAGATAAAAAACTTAAAAAAGAAGAAGTTGAAGAATTTGTCATACAACAATCGGCAAGATTAATACGGGAAACAAATGATCTCATATTGGCAATGAAGGATTATATATCCCACAGCCCAGAAAGCAAAGAAATAATAGCTCTTTCTGAATTGGTCAAAGCAAGTACTTCTGCCATAGATACTTTAAATAAAATAAATCTGGCTGAACAGAAAAATAAAACAGCCAAAGAGATTAAAATCATGGATATTGAATCCAAAAAAGAACTTAAAAACACAGAATCAGAACATCGAGTCACGTTTACTCGGGAAGATATTCTAAAGAAACTTATGGAATCTTCTGTGTCTATAGAATCTGTTACAATAGATTCAAATATTAAGAAATCGGAATAACATCCAATGCTCTTTGATTGGTAAACGAAGTTAAAATATCTGTTGCTCTTGATCTCAATTGTGTTTGATATTGAGGATTACCTTCGATTAGAGTTGTAATAACTGTGGGAGGAACCACCTGAATATTACTTTGAGGATCTGATGCATTATAAGATGCATAAAATTCAAGAACTCTATAAAAGTCTTTATATTCCTGGCGTATTTTTTGAGTTAAATTATTAACTGCATTCATCATTCTTTCATAATGATTATAATCTGGAATTAAATTTTGGCCGTGTGGAAGAGTGTTGTTGGATATTTTTTCTTGTATATTAAAGCAGGAATACCTAAACAAAGTGTTTGTAGATTTTGACAAGGATGCATTAACAACTTTTGCATTTGGACTGACTTTATTATCTAATGTGGATCCATACAAAACTGGGGTGGGCAGGTTTTTAATATCACGATCTGAAAGCAATTCTGTAGAAGAATCTGCGTAATTGGTCATTCTTGTTAATAAACCTACACAATCAGAAGTATTTCTGAAATAAACACCATTTCCACCAATTTCAAATTTTAATTTATCCTGTACTTCGGTCAAAGATGTTTTGTATTGATCTAACCAAAAAACCACAAAATCAGTTTTTAATTTTGCAAAACCTTCTTTTTCCAGATTTTTAAAGAAATTAGTTTTTGAGGTAATTGGATCATTGGCCATATATGATTTTTGCCAATTGATTGAAACATCCAATTCATTTTGAAAATTTCCAATAACATCAAGATAATTTGATGCTGACTTGTAAAAATCCTTTTTAAAGAAAAGATTTAAAGAAACCATTTCTGGATCTATGGTTTTTATATTGTTCATAATCCTTCTTTTGTTAATTTCAGATCATTAAAATTGTAGGTTTTAATTGCAAGTATTTCTGTGTTATAGGT
>Ga0181358_1000034_pt1 | contig 52199 bp, 97 predicted proteins | sample Fa13VDMM110SD_FD_130096 | JGI IMG/M metagenome (GOLD analysis project Ga0181358, IMG submission 130096) | Freshwater viral communities from Lake Michigan, USA - Fa13.VD.MM110.S.D | ecosystem: Environmental > Aquatic > Freshwater > Lake | place: USA: Michigan | collected 2013-09-24 | reverse complement strand
TTTATTTAGATTTTACCAATAAACAGTTAACATTTTAAAATAAATTGTTTATATTATACCTATGATATACATCTTAACATATTTTACATTCGTTAGTCTATTATTTGGATTAATTGGATATCGAAAAATTTGGCACAGATTATTGATGTATACAGATAATGAGTATTGGTCAAATTACAACGTAATTGAATTATCCGATTGGACGGCTAAAGCTACCATTATTATACTAGGATTAGTTTTTGGTATTGAGATATGGTGGTTACATTTCATTACTTTAATAACTTCACCACTATTGATATGGACAAGTATGAAAAAATCGTTACCAACATTAATTATATTTAACACGATTTGGATTATCATATCTTTAACAATTATAATAAAAAACATAATATAAAAAACAAATGGAAAAAATCACATTAAAATTAGGAGACGTTCTACAATTAGAAAGTGAAATAAACGGGTATATTGAACCACAAACTGGAGAACAGGTATTTGAGGGATTCAGTAAACAAAACCTTTCAATCATTTTGAAATACGAATTGAGTGACTTCTCAACAGAACTTAAAGGCGAGAGAACTAAGGTTGAGGCATTGAGAGATGAATTAATCAAAAAGTATGGAGAAGAAGATGGTAATGGTGGCGTCTTAGTAAAAATGTACAACGAAGTTAAGGACGATGAAGGTACCGTAACTGGTAAAGTTGTTAACCCTCAATACATCGAATTTGATAATGAATATGGTGTACTTTTAAATCAAGAAATTGAAATTGAATACCCTGAAATTACCAAAGAAGATCTAAAGGAAGCGGGAAAAACAAAAGACAAATATCGAGTACTATTTAAGTTGATTAAGAAATAATAAAAAAGGGACTTATAGTCCCTTTTTTATTTCTATTAACATATTACCTATATTGTATTGTCCAGGTTCATAATGAGGTAAAGACAACCTCAACCTATTCAAAGTATAAATGTCTTCATCTGTGAATGGCGCAGTTTCATAAACCATCACGTCAACGGTGTCAGTAAGGGTAAATTTCGACCTTAAATCGTAGCGTGTATTCTTTTGTTCATTCTCTATATAATCTTCAGGAATCACCCCTAAATCGATTTTATCGAAGTAAGGTTCTAATTGTACTAATTTCGATTTATCTCTAGTTGTTAAACCAATTGAAAAGGTATTATATTTGAAAATCTTATCTTCCCAATATCTTAATTCATTAAACGATGATATTGGAATACCCCACTTCCTAATAAAGTTTCTATTTGACGAAACTTCAATTTTAAACCTATCGGTCTTCATCTCGTCACTAAATCTAGATGTCTGCGAAACAAAATGATAGGTGATTGCACAGTCCGTTGTTTTAAGTTCGTAGCCTTTTAGTTTCGCACGAATTAAGAAATCATCATCCTCACAGAAACAAGGGACAAAACTAAAACCATCAAACCCACCAATATCATCAAACATTTTCTTGGTCCCACTCATAAAGAAAACCGCACCATCGTAGATATTACAGTCATCTTTATTCTCTTGAACATATTGTTCAAATAAAGTATGGTCGAAATTATGAAAAGATGACCCCATATCCATTAATACTTTACCAGGTCTTTTATGTCCCTTAAAGATTGGAGGTTCAATTGTGGTATATGATAATAAAGTATTTGGATTCTCACCTAATAATCTATCTAAGTTCTCTAAGAACTGTTCACCAATAACCATATCGTTATGTATCAACACTAATTTCTCGGTATCAACTAATTTAATTCCAGCATTGTAGGTATCGGAAAATGTCAATCTTTCATCGTCGTGAAAATATGACATATACTCATCATCTAAAGATTCTAACCATTCCTTTGTACCATCTAAAGATCCCCCACTACTAATAACTAACGGTACCTCTGGATATAACTTACGTAAATGATTATAACAATCCTTAGTTAAATCTAATTTATTTAATACCGCCAATACAAATGTTATATTCATTTATTAATTTCTTTATTTATAAAATCTAACGCTGACGCAATTACTTGATGCATATCATAATATTTGTACTCGGCTAACCTACCACCAAATAAAACACTATCACTTAATTTATTTGCCTCTTCTTTATACTTTGAATATATCTCAGTATTTGATTTATCATTCACAGGATAATATGGTTCGGTCTCACCTGCCTTATATGTGTGAGGATATTCCCACGAAACCCAAGTTGTTGGTGTGTCTGAACTTTCAAAATGTTTATGTTCAATAGTTCTAGTATGTACTATCTCTTCTTCAGTGTAGTTCATCACTGCTGTACCTTGATAGTTTGGTGTGTCAAAGTGTTTATGTTCGAACCTTGTTGTTTTATATTCTAATTCACCATACTTGTAATCAAAGAACCTATCAATAGGACCAGTGTATATTACTTTAGTATGTTCGGGTAATTCATCTTTGAAATAATCAACACCCAACCTAACTTCAATACCATCTAATAACTTTTCAAATATCTGTGTGTAACCACCAATTGGAATACCTTGGTACTTGTCGTTGAAGTAGTTACCATCAAATGTAAATCTAACAGGTAATCTAGTTATAATCTCTTTAGGTAATTCTTTAGGGTCTTTCTTCCATTGTTTGGTAGTATACCCTTTAATCAATTTTTCATACACATCCTTACCAACCAATTTAATTGCTTGTTCCTCTAAGTTAGTTGGTTCACCAATCTCTTTAGATTGATTCTCAATAACAAGTTTAGCTTGTTCAGGTGTGGTAACATTCCATAACTTATTAAATGTCCACATATTAAAAGGTAACGAATACAATTCATCTTTGTAATTAGCAACAGGATTTAATCTGAAGTTATTGAATTCAACAAATTGATTAATCCATTTCCAAACTTCTTCATTAGATGTATGGAATACGTGGGGACCATATGTGTGCATATTAATCCCATCTTTATTTTCTGTGTGACAGTTACCACCTATGTGATTTCTAGAATCAATTACTAAAACCTTCTTACCTGTTTTGGTAAGTTCGTGTGCGCAGATACTACCAAAGAATCCAGAACCCACTATTAAATAATCATATACCATAATCTTATTTTTTTATAACCCAAAAATTATTTTCCAATACTTCTAAAGTTAAATTTTGTTCTTTAACGAATCTGTCAATTGATTTCTTTACATCAATCCAACTAACATAATCATCCCCAAATATTATACCTCCCGCGTTTAATAAGGTAAAATAATTATTTACATCTTTATAAACATCTTCCTCCTCGTGAGAGGCATCGATGTAAATTAAATCCGCGGTTAGTTTTATATCCCTAAAATATCTAAATCCATTTTCTGATGTATTTGGAAATGGTAAAATAGTATCTTGTAAACCATTGTGAATTACATTACTTAAAAATTGATAATAAATCTGAGGGTATCCGTGACGTAATAATAAATTACGTTCTTCTGTTTCCTTTAAACTTGACCAAAATTCAATTGCACCTAACCAAGTGTCCACACAATGTATTGTGGTACCTAATCCCAATTCCTTAGTTGTTTTACCCATATTAATTGCTGACTGTCCTTTCCAAGAACCAACTTCAATAATTGTTTTAGGTTTAATTTCTGTAATTAATTTAATAAAAACTTCACTATTCCCATTCCAACCAGATGTATCTTCGGGTAATAAAGTAAATTCATTGTAGATATTTTTATCAATTAAATTCATATATGTTTTAGAGCTATTTTATGTTCTTCAGGAATGAGTTCCTTTTTATTATGTTCCATAATAAAGAAATCCATTAATTTATCCCTATCTGTTGTTTTGTTTTGAAAACCATTTATCCCACCCTCAATTTGGGTATTATTTATACGATGAATATTTCTTTCACACATTAATTCAAAATCAAAACGATGTAAGTGACACATTCTAAGATTAAGTGTGTGGTTTGTTTTATGGTTAGTTATGTAATGAAATCCTACCACCCATTTTAATGGTACTTTAGATAATAATGTTTTGTGGTAAATTGCATCCTCAAACCAATAGTTTCTATTTTCAATAATTAAGTCACCCTCATCTAAGGACTTTTCCGTTTCTAAAATTTGTAATAAATCTCTACTAATACAAGATTGAACAAGTAAATTTTCATTGTTAATAAAATCATCTATAACTTCATTTAATGGTTTGTCAAGTGAATACAATATCTCATCTATTTCAACAAATAAAACTGATTCATAATTCTCAAGTAATTTAACTTGAAAGTTTTCTACGGTATTAACTAACCATTGGTGGTCGAATGCCATTTCATTAATGACTAACTCAACGCTAACGTCTAATCCTTCAGTTGACCCATCATTTGATTGATGGTCTAAAACATAAATGTCTGAATTATCAAAGTACCTCTTATAATGTTTTAACCATATTGGTAAGAAGTAATTTTCATTTTTTACTATTGTAAAAACGGCGCATTTCTTTTTAGTTGTTGACATATTATTTTCTATTTTACCGTATAAATTGTTTTGTTTTTCTTGTTTGGATATGTCTTTGTAATGTTTAATACAATACGACTCTTCATCCGATGGTAGTAATGAATAGGACTTAGTTCCTATAATTCTTTCGTGAACTTTTCCTTGCCACTCTAAACCTTTCTTATAAACTCTACCTTGAAAGTCTGGGAAGTTAATCCTACCTAAGTCATCAACTATCCATCCCCATCTATTAATGTGATCTTGAGTTATTCCATTTACAATGTTTATTCTAGGTAGAAAAAATAACTCAACATCCTTATTCATAGAAATTATTTCAGTAACGTTCTTTACCATATACTCACTAATCATTTCATCGGCATCTAACTGAAAAATATAATCCCCAACACAATAAGAATTTAATTTATTCTTCCAATCTGCAAAGTTATAATCAAAATCAAAACCTCTCCAAGTTTGTACGTTAGGTTTGATATTAAAAGGTAATAAAAAATCTAACACTTCCTTGTCTCCATTTTTTTCATCAAACAAAACAACTATCTCATCTTGAGGTCGTTTATGTTCTAATAAGAATGGAACTAAATGTTTAATTTCGTTTATCTCTTTGGATACTGTTATAGCAAAACTTATTTTCATAAACTATCTACATAATTTTTTAATCTATTTTCTGGTGACCAACCTAAACGGTCGATTGCATCATTATTTTCACGCAAAGTTATACGATAGTTACCCTTCTGATTCTCAATGTGTAACTTATCACACCCAAATTTTTCCTTAAACATTTCATAGACTTCAAGTATTGAATAATTGGTTCCAGTACCTAACTCCCAAGCGTCTTCGTGTTTTTCATTACTCGTACCAACCCTATATAAACCATCAACTATATCAATAACGTGTGTGAAATCTCGTCTTTGATTACCGTCACCAACAATAGTAATTGGTTCCTTATTAATAACTTGTCTTCTCCATATACCAATAACTGCGGCCCAATCACCGTCAACAACTTCGTTAGGTCCGTAAACATTATAAAATCTAACAATTTCAATGTCTATATCATAAACCTTTCTGTACATTTTACAAATCTCTTCACCCATATGTTTGTAACAAGCGTATGGTGATTGAAATGGGTCGTGCCATCTTGACGACGAACCCGCATATACAACCTTAGCATTTATTTTCTTTGCAAATGAACAAACACTCTCGGTACCTATAGTATTAACTCTGAAAGTTTCTGTTGGATTTTTAAACGATGGTTGGATTCTACTTAGTCCCGCTAAATGATATATCATATTAAAGTCTTTATCCATCAAATCAATAGATTCTATATCTCCCGTATGGTAGTTACACCCATCTACGTGATTGGACACTAACCCACTATCGTAGTTGTCAATAGATTCTACATTATGCCCTTCAAATAATAATCTCTTAATTAGATTAGTTCCTATAAATCCTGCTCCTCCTGTTACTAAAATTTTCATATTATGCTCTTAATCCTCCGTTTATTTCTCTTGTTAATGTTCTTATTATATCTTCATCTATTGTTCTTGCAATTTCTGTTGACATTATTCTTGTTAGTTCCGCCTCAGCATCAATACCGTGATTAGTAAATAAACTATCATTGAATTCAGGTGACCAAGTTGCGGTTAATGTTGGTTTACTAATACCAACAAAGAAGGTAAACTTTCTCATTGTCTTTCTCTTGCAAATAATTTAAACTGTCTATGATTATCTGTGAACATAATATTGGCATCTGTTTGTGGACTTAATCGAATTTGACATTCATTAGGTCCTGTTGCAAATACTACGGGTTCATTATCACCAAACTGAAAACAAAATTCAACATTGTTAATCATTGTTGGTTGTCTTAATGTTAATAGTTGAGTAGGTTCCAAATGTGTAAACATATCTTGGTTACCTGTGAGAAATTTAAATGACATTAGTTAACTTTTGTGAGTTTTGGTAAAACCAATTTATGTTCTTTTGGTTGAATTGTATTTTGTTTTAAAATAGATTCAAACTTATTTTTCATATTATCCAACGTAAAGTTTTCAGAGTTAAACTCTCTAAGCAATTCAGACTTCTCCAAAAACTTATCATAATCCTTAATAACAATTTTCATCACTTCTGTAAACTCGTTATAATTGGCTGTGAACCATTTAGAACCCTTAATGATAAAATCATCTATCACACTTTCGTGTACTTCAGTTAATGAACCACCAACCATTATAGCTTTCTCCATAGGTAAGAAGTCTTTATGTCCAGACCAATTAGACGCTATCACAGGTTTACCCGTCATTGTAAATTCTAATAACGGTCTGCCAAATCCTTCACCTTTTGTTATTGAAACCATTGCTTTTATTTTAGGATGATTATATAACTCATTCATTTCCTCATTGGTTAATTCACCAAACAAAAGATAAATTGATGGAGGAGTGTCGGTTTTACTTAACTTAACAATATCCTCAATTTTCTTTCTAAAATCTTCTCTTTGTCTAACTGAGAAAGTTGCTGACGATGTTTTAAGAACTAATGCAGGTTTTACCTCTTCGTCTTTAAATGCCTCAATGAAACATCTAATCAACATTCCAACATCTTTACGATCCTGACCAGTATCACCTTTCAACCAATGACCAACAAAAAGATACGCAAAATCTTCCGTAATATCAACATCGATACCTTTGTATTTGTTATTGAATATTGATATATCAACACCCTCAAACAATACTGAAACGGGTTTTTCAATTCTATATTGTTTAATTAACTTACCCGTTGTATTTTCGGTTTCATTATAAACTGTTTGTAATAAAACATCTCTAGAAAATGTTGAAGTGGTTATGATGTGGTCCATCCTATTACAACCATCCACCCAATTTTTAGGTGCCACAGTTGTTTCAATACCCGCGGTCACACCTATATTAAATTTACCAACTCTTTGAAATTCATTTGGTACGGTTACTTGTACATAAATCTCTGGTTGATCTGGTAAGTTGGTGATGATGTTTTCATTAATCCAATTATGAAATTCATTTCCTTCTTCTAATGCGGTTAATGGAGTGCTCCCCCAAGAACAACTGTCAATTTTAATATTAAACAAGTCCATCTTATAAAGTGATTCAAGTAAGTCTCTTGAATGTGCACCATATCCGCTTCTTGTTTTTACTGGTCCTCTAAATAATAAAAATGGTTTAATCATATTACTTTATATGTGTCGAATCTTTTTCTTGGTGTGAATTTTTCCATTGTGGTATCAATACCTTCAATCAGTTTATCACACATTATTTTATTTGATAGATTGTTAATCATAAACTCTCTACCTTTTAATCCTTTTTCTTTTCTCTTCTTTTTACTAAACTTATACATTTTCATAATAGCATCAGCAACTTCATTATCGTTAACCCTATCATCAAAAATGTATGGTGTTGGTACTGAACCATTTAAGTTAATTGCCGATGGCCAAATAGGAATAACCCATTCACCGTGAGCTGTTTGACTTCTTTCTTCCTTACTATGTAAAGTACCAACACTAATATAATCATCAGCACTAAAATCAAATCCACATTGATCTTGTAATCCACCAGTAACATTTACAATGATTGGGGTACCCGCCATAATACTTTCTGCGGTTGTTAATCCAAATCCTTCATTGTTTGCAATGTTAATTGTACAATCAACAATGTTATAGAATTCGTTTAGTTTATCTTGTTCTAATTTAACACCCGTGAATCTAACATCATAAGGGCAAAGGTCATTAATAACTGCGGGTAAGTCTGTACCGTTCTCATCAACTGGAGATGTGTGCATTAGCAATAAACATTTTTCGGCCTTTTCTTTTGGTAATCTATCACAGAATAATTTAAATGAATAAATTACGTCACTTGGTTGTTTTCTTCTAATGTTTCTACTGTTGTAAAATAGAACAAAGTCATATTTCTTTTCTCCGTGAATAAATTTAGTTACTTCTTCACTGATAGTATCTAACGGCTTAAATAAATCTGGATTAATACCGTGAGGAACGTAACTTATTTGCCAATCTTTCAAAGGTTTAAATGTAACCTTATCGGTTCTTTTACTGACACGATGAATAATACCATATGTTTGTTTTGAAATACCACCAACCCAATCACAACTTTCGTATACGTCTCTATTGTATTGTGGATCTGGTAAGTCATCCCAAATGTGCCAATATAAAATTGGTACACGCTGTCTTATCTCGTGTTCGTTATCGTATAACCATTGCCAATAGTGTGGGTCAGTAAAATGAAGAATAGCGTCTGGTTTTTCTTCATCCAACAATCTACGAATCGTATTGATGTCCCCATAACCATTGTTTGGTATAATTTTTAAATTTGCGTCCTTAACTCCAGTTCGTTCTCTTATATCATCATTTACATCAACAATCCTCCCAACTTCAGGGTGATTAATTGAAGCACCTAATTGAACCCAATCGTATTTGTGAATAGTACCTAATACAATTTCTTTGGACATAGTAGCAATACCTGATGTCATTCTTAAATCATCAGATAAAAGTAATATTTTTTTCTTCATTAATTTAAAACTTTGAACCGCTAGCGGCTAATCCATTATGATTATTTATTAAGTCTCTGAACTTTTCATCTTTATTGTAAAGGTCCAATGATCGATTAACCAATTTTTGAAGGTTAATTGAACCTTCGATTGATTTAATTTTGAATTTTTTGTAAACGTCGTCTAAGATGTTTACACTCGTTAATTTTGTTTGTGCTTTCATATAATATATAAAATTTTATATACGGATAATGTAAAAAATATCGGACAGAATCCAATATTCCCTGTCCGATATATTATTGGTTATTGTTCTCTAAATCGTTAAGTTTAGCGACAATTTTCTCTACCAACTCCTCTTGGGTTTGGGTAATGGTAGTTGATGAACCTGTATTAGATTCAGTTAATTTGATTGTTACGTTTTGAGTCTGTTCTTGAACAGGTTGTTCGTCAGCTCTTTTTTTACATCCGCAGCCCATAGTATTAATGTTTAATTATAAATAGTTTGTTTTATTGTTATTGATTACTCATATTTTATAAAATATAACAAAAATAATTTAAAAAATCAATTGAAAAGGGGTATAATTTTATCTAATGGGATTCTGAGGTGTTCCAAGGTAAAGGTTGACTTTATCTCCTACCTTGAAATCTTTACAGGTTCCACCTGGGAATTCAACAACGTGATCACCAAGACCCGTATATTTTGGTGGATTCATATGATGTCTATCAGGTGCGGGGCAATTGTGGTGAATACGACTTACTCTGTTGTTTAGAACAAAAACAATATCCAATGGGATTAAACAGTTCTTCATCCAGAATGAATGATGTCCTTTACCCATTTTAAAAATCATACAACCCTCAAGTGAGTCTCGACCCATCATACCCCTTTGGATATCTTCTGGGTTTGTTAGGTACTCACCAGGGAACATTTTACCACCTATTGTAACATTCATATCTATAATTATTTGGTATTTTAATTTAATTTTTGTATAATTGGATTATGGAAAATATATTCGGAGGATTAATAGAATTCAAGAGCAAAAAGGAATTCGATTCATTTATTGATAATATCAGTAAAGAGGACACCATTCAAATAATAGAGGCCTCCATATCTTACGGTCAACAAAATGGTTTATACACGATAGAGGAGTCCCATATATTGTATAAATGTTTAAGTAAATTAAAAGAAAATGATTAATTATGAAGACTAAAAAAATATATTTTAAAGATTTCTTTGTTTATAACAAGAAGCATCATTGGTTTATCTTACCAACAATTGTTTTCTTTTATAATAAAGAAACGTTTCTTGAGACTGGTGTCTACTCACCATCTTGGGGGTTAACTGTTAGATGGTTAACATATATGGTTGGATTTCAAATACAAGAAGGATATTAATATGGAAAATAAAGATAGTAGTGGATTAATAATTGGGTTAATAATTGGGTCACTCCTCGGTGTGTTTGTTTCATTAATACAACTTAATGATAAACCCGTATCCGTTGTGTCAACAACAGTGTGTAAAGATGATTCGTTACAAAACGTCATCAATGAATTACAAATGGATCTGAAAATGCAATCAGATGGTTTTGATTCTAAAGAAAAAAGATATGATGATATTTTATTTGAATATCAATATGGGATTGAACATTTAAAAACTTATCAACCGCAATCATATAGAGAGTTTCACAGAATTTTATCTCATAAAGAAAGTGTTAATAGACAAGACGAACAAGATAATATAAAAAGGTTAGAAACACCAAAATGGTAAATATGAATACGATTGATAAAAAATATCAAGATTTATTAGAAGACATTTTAGATAATGGAGTCGTTAAAACTGACAGAACTGGGACCGGAACCATATCGGTATTTGGTAGACAAATTCGACATAAGATGTCACAAGGGTTTCCATTACTCACAACTAAGAAGATATCTTGGAAAACTATAGTAACCGAGTTGATTTGGTTTTTAAGCGGCAGTACTAACATCAAGTATCTAGTGATGAACGGGTGTAATATTTGGAATGGTGATGCTTTTAAGAACTATTCTAAAAAAATTAATGAGATTATTGATGGATATAGATGTGGGGACATTTTGGGTATGCAGCCACACATAGAAAAATGGTTTAGTAACTCTGATGAGTTAACACCGTTAACCCAAGAAGAGTTTGTTAACTTGATTAAAATTGATGATGAATTTGCCAAAGAGTGGGGTGAGCTAGGTCCAATCTATGGTAAACAGTGGAGAAGTTGGAAAACCGAGGATGAATATCTCGATGGGGTTTCATATTTCAAATACCCACAAATAGACCAAATTCAAAACTTAATTGATGAACTCAAAACAAATCCAGATAGTAGAAGATTAATGGTATCTGCTTGGAATGTGGGTGAGTTAGACCAAATGGTTTTACCACCTTGTCATTATGGATTTCAAGTTTACACAAGAAAATTAACAGGTGAAGAGATGTGGGACTTATTAAAGAAGAAAGTTGGAGAAGAAAGATTTCAATTAATGGTTGAAGATATTGTTCCATTTGGCGGCGGATTAAGTGAGGAATTACAAGCATATAATATTCCCAAAAGAGCCATTTCTTTAATGTGGAATCAACGTTCTGTAGATACATTCTTAGGATTACCATTCAATATCGCATCATATGGTTTATTATTAAAAATGATTGCAGATGAGATGAATATGGTTCCTGATGAATTAATAGGTAATCTAGGGGATGTTCATTTATATAAAAACCATATTGAACAAGCTAAAGAACAAATAAACAGAGAACCATTTGATTTACCAACCGTACACGTTAGGGATGGAATATTTTCATTTGGGGAACAAGACGTAATATTAGAAAATTATCAATCACACCCATCAATAAAGGCACCACTAAGTAATTAAATTATGAGTAAAGAAGAAATCATTAAAGAGATTTTAGAATTAAAATCAAAGAAAGTACCAAATCAAAAAGATAAACTACGAATACAACAACTACAACAAAAGTTGGGGAGGTCAAATGGTTAAAAATAAAACAAATTATCATTATTGTGAGAAAAATTATTTTAATTACAACGCTAATGCTGATCTCTAGGGGGTTGGTGGCACAGACGGTACAACGCAATCAATTTGCGGACTATGTGGAATGGTTACAAATAAATAACCCACCGTTAGGTAATTTCATTAATAGTTGGTTGGGTGTTAAGTATAAATTGGGCGGTAGTACTAAAAAAGGTATTGATTGTTCACAATTCAATAAAAGATTATATAAGGACGTATATGGTATTGATTTAAAAGATGTCTGCTATCAACAATGGTATCAGATAACTAGAGTCGTTAAAGATAGTTTACAAATGGGAGACCTTATCTATTTTAGAAGCACTCAAAGTCCAAGTGGTTGGCATTGTGGTGTTTATTTAGGTAATAGGATTTTTGTCCACGCAGCCAATAGATACGAGAATGTTAAGCTCAGTAGTATTGATGAGCCAAGATACGTTAAAGCGTACAAGGGAGGGGGTCGTTTACATTAACGACCTTGACCTCTGTATCTCTTTGGTTTTTGATCTTTTGGACCGAAATTTTTCTTACATTTACCCTTACCTTTTTTACCAAAAGAAACCTTTTGAGCTGTAGATGAACCTTTTGCTTTCGCCATAATATATTTTTTTATATAAATACGAATATCCTAACTTTTTTTACTATATTTGTACCCTAAACTTATAAAGATGGAAGACATTTTAAGAGAAAAATATCAATACGCCACGATAACCCCATTTAAGGATTATTGTAGATTAGATGAGAAAGAGGATTTGTCCAAATCATTAATTAATCATTTAGATAGTTTACAAATTGATTGGGATGACCCAAATAAAAAACTTGAACGTTTAAAGGAAGGATTAAACCCTGGTAAAATAGTCACCTTACCTGAGAAAAAAAAGAAGAAGGTATTTTATGCGGCAACGACTGAACCAATAGATGAAACCTTTCGATTAACTTATTACATTGAGAAAAATAAGTTAGGTAATTGTTCCTTTGAAACGACAAAGGATAGACAAATTAAAAGTCACTATGGTAGACCTCTCTCCGAAATAAATGTAACCACAATTGAAAGATCAATCAGAAGACACGGAGATAAGATTACAATCAAACTTTATAGACAAGATAAACACAGAAGTTATAACTGCATTTACTTTAAAAAAAGTTATATTGTTCAGTCTTTAACTTTTAATTTGGTTACTGGTAATTTTACAACCTTAACTAAAACTGTTAGAGGTAAACAAAATTCACAAGTATTCAGAACAAATAGTTTCCAATCGTTACATAATTTAATTCAGAACACATCATTCCTTACAATTAAAACAAATGGGATGGGTTACAACTCAAGATTGTATAATGATTACCAGGATAGTTTTGATGATAATTTATTTACAAGTAAAATTCAAGAATCTTTGGGTTTAGATTTAGGATGTATCTCATATTCATCAAATCAAGAAAGCTTCATTAGCGACGTAATGACCGCATTCATCAAAAAGAAAAAGATTAAAGTACCAAACAGTCATTATGATTACCTTCTAACTAAGTTATATCCCACAGAGAAGTTCTTAAAAAAGAACGATAGGAAATTAGTGGCATCCGTTTTGGATATGTTAGGTATTAAAACTAAAGCAACTATTAAAATTTTACACGAATATCCTAACATTGACATTTATGGTTTATGTAAGTTCATTCATTACTTTGATAGTGATTATGCAAAGTACATTGGAAATGTAAACCCAATGATATTTGAAAAGTCGACCCGTAAATTTGGAATTACAAATTATAACGATGTTGGAACCAAAGCGGTGATGTTAAGGGAAATGAATAAGGTATACGGTTTAAAGGATATCGAAAAAGAAAACCTTATAAAGATAGTTAACTCGTTTAATTATATGGATTCCAATAGTGCTCTTTCTGAAAGATTTATTCAGTTGGTTGATGACCATATAAGAATGATTGAGGGTGTTAGAGAATATGATTCATCTATTTATTTGAAGGCTAGAACTATGGACGAATTTCACGTCGAACATAGAGAGTTAACTAAAATGATGGGAGCAATCAAAAAAGGTTGGGTCATTGAATATCAATACGAAGATAAAGTTTTAGAAGATTTACAAAAACCTTTAGAGTGTTTGGAAAATGATACATCCTTACACACATTATACCCTTACGTTCTTAGAAGGGAAGAAGATTATATTGAAGAGGGCGTGTTTATGCACCACTGTGTTGCAACCTATTCTGATAAAGATAAATCTATAGTCATATCATTAAGAAATAAAAGTGGGATGGATAGGGTAACTTGTGAGTTCGATATTCAATCTGGTAAGTGCATTCAACAGAGATCATTCTGTAACGCCTCACCGCCACCAACATTTGAAGACGGTCTTTTATTATTGTCTCAAAAAATAGAACAATGTTCAAGATGGGGAACCCTTAATTGGAAAGAAAAGAAGAAGGTTCCAGTTAAAATAAATGGTATCGAAATTACGCAAGAGTTACCACCAGTCAGGGTTACAGATATATTCAACGGCATCAGATTACCCTTCGAAGATTTTTAACTACACAAACTAAATAAATCCATCTATATTTTATGTAGATGGATTTATTATTAATACACAATCAGAAAAAGGTAGACACTAAAAGCGGGTCGGTTTCATTATGTGATTTGAAATTATACTCTGACGATAACAATATTGAATTTGTTGGTACGTTTGATTTTGATTATCAACGATACGGAACCAAGAAACAAATTACATTTACCCACACATTTAATTTAAACATATCGACTGGAGATATTGTTGTTGGTTATAGACTTAACAATAATAACTTAACAGATGAGAAGCAATTTAAATCCTCATTCCTAACTAAAAAGAATTCATTCAAATTACTTTCTGAGTTAAGTGAGAATGGATATTATAGAGGTGAAAAGAGATTAAAGTTTTGGGGTGTTAAGTATGATAGGGCAATTGAATCGATTAATGACATTATCTATAAGAAAATAGAACCTAACTTTAAAAGTGATTTTATTAAATCTAAGAACTACGAACACAAAAGTATTGTAAATCCATTATATGATATGTTGGTTGACTATCATTTAGACGTTAAGGATATTAAGTCACACGACGGAGTGTATGAAGATATTAAATATGAATACCCAAAAAAGAAGTGGTTGGTTAAGAATGACAATAAATTCCTACCATCAATACTTGATTCATATGGGATTAAATCAAAGTACTTAGTTAGTCAACTAAATGTAAAATATGAGAGACCAATTCACATTAGTTCTTTAAATTATATTTGTAAATTATTTGGTGAGAACTATCTAGAATATTTGAAACAATTTGATTGGGGGTTACATTGTTACGATTTACCAACAAACAAAAAAATACATAAATTAAAGAATGACGTTGAAAAGAAATCAATGGTTAAACTTATTAGTGGTTGGGAGAAAGAAACATTAAGATCTGATTCTCTAATATATAACCTTAATAAGTTATTTTCAATTAGAGAATTATTAGAGGCGAGAAATATTGAATTAAAATTTAAAGCAAAAGATGATTACGAGTTTGAAAATATGTTAGAGACTTGGTCGGGAATTAAACTACATCTTGCGCGTGGATATAAATTAAGATATGAATTCCCTGAAGACTTTGTTAGTGTTATTGAAACTGAAATTGAAATTGATGGAGAAGTATACACACCTAAGATTTTATTAACTGAGGAAGATTTTAGATTGGAGGGGCATATTATGAAGAACTGTATGAGTAAACAATTTAGTAATGGTAATCTTTATGTTTACGTTGCGTTAACTCACAAAAGAAAAAGAATCAATTTACAATACCGAAAAGGTATTCTAGTTCAACAATATGGTAAGGCGAATACACCAGTCATTAATGTATTTGATTCTGCGGTTGAAACCTTAACAAATAGATTCAAATCACACCCAAATATTGAGTGGAAAAAGGAAAGATATGACTTTTTAAATTACTAATAATCAATTAATTACGTTACATAATAAAAATATTTTAAATTTTTTTTGTATTTCCGAAATTATCATTACATTTGTATCGAAACAATTTAAACTTACAAACGTATGAAGTATTTTTCAGTATGTAGTGGTATGGAGGCTGCGACCGTCGCTTGGGAACCACTTGGTTGGGAATGTGTGGGTCTATGTGACTTTGCAAGTTTCCCACAAAAAGTCCTTAAACATCATTACCCCGATGTTCCATTTTATTCAAATATGTTAAACTTACTAGACGATGAAAAATTCAAAAAAACAGATTTCGACGTGTTCGTCGGAGGCACACCGTGCCAAGCTTGGTCAAATTCAGGACTCAGAAAAGGAATGGATGACTTACGTGCTCAACTCGCCATTAAATATGGAGGAATTCTTGAGTCAAAATCTCCCAAGTACAACGTATGGGAAAACGTCGACGGTGTTTTTGATAAAGAACACAAAGAAGGGTTGTGTAACATCATCTCCTCTTTCACAGGTGTCGATTTTAGACCGGACAACATCAACAGAGGGGGAGGTATTGTTCAAGGTACCAAACGGTCAATTGCTTATAGGGTTTTCGACTCCCAATATTTTGGAGTACCCCAACGACGCAAAAGAGTCTACATTGTTGGATATCGTGGAACCGACTGGAGAGTCCCTGCGGCAATACTATTTGACGAAGGATGTTTTAAGAAATTTAAAAAAGAGACTATCAAAGAGAGGGATGACCGTACCAAAAGTATTCTCGGACAAATTAGAATCGCAGGTACAATAACTAAATCATATTCTAAAACATTAACCGATGGTTTTAGTAAAACTTCAACTTCAAATTATTGGGTTGATGAGGGTGGTATCCGAGAATTCACCGAGAAAGAATTACTTAGACTTCAAGGATTTCCAGATGATTATCTTGATTTCAATATTAATGGTAAGAAACCATCATATTCAAATGTAAAAGGTATTATTGGTAACTCAATGACAGTAAATGTAATGAGATGGATTGGTGAAAGGATACAAACTGTTGATGATATTTTGAAATCCCAAGAAAAAACGGTATATTAGATTATGCAAGAGAAAGAATCAAAATCAAATAGTCATTTTTGGATAAGCATAGTGAAATCAGGCATCAGATTTGGTGCCTGCTTTTTTCTTTTCCAAGGTGACGTAAAAATTGCGGCAGTATTATTTGGACTAGCAGAAGTCTTAGGTATTGCCGAAGAAATATTTTAACTATGAATTTTTATTTAATACAATCATTTGTAAAAAAACAAAAAGATGAACGTAAAAACAAGACCAACGAACAACTTCGACGTGACAACGTTTCAAGAGTTGAAATTCCAACACCATACACTGGTCGGAAAAAAACAATGTATAGTACAATTTCCAAATGGTTATGGGGCTAGTATTGTTCAAGGTGAACATACATATGGGGGATCTAAAGGTTTATACGAACTTGCCGTTTTTGGTAAGAATGGTGAAATAACTTACGATACATCAATAACGGACGATGTACTTGGTTACTTATCGGAAGAAGAAGTGGAAAAAACATTAATAGACATTAAAAATTTAGACAAATGAAAATTTTAACACAACTTAGATTTTATGTGGTAGTTGCCACATTATCTTTCACAGGTTTATTAGTAAACTATTTTAATAAATTAGAAGAGTTGAAAAAAACAAAAGAAGAATTAGTTAAGTGTCAAACCGACAAAGGATATGTTCTAGGAGGTGATATTGAAAAGTCACAAATCATTAATGAACGAGATAGTTTACGAGATGAATTATTTATTAGATTTACTGAGGTTAGTCGTTATGAGATTGCACTTGAAATGTTCAAAGAACAAAACAAAAAAGGTGCTAGCGAATTTGAATTAATATTATCAACTCAAACTGAGTAATATGAGTAATAATACAGATTTTCACATTGGTAACGGAAATTATATAAATCTACAAACAAGTAGTTTAGTTAAGTTACAAGAACAGTTTATATTATATACTGAAGATGGTCCTATAACGTTAACTGTTGATGTTGTTGCGGACTTCGCAACCGTAGATAAAAAGTATCACGAAATATTTTTCAATGTGTTATCTTCTAAGTATTTAAATAAGGTAGCATTTGGAGATAACCCATTTTCAGAATGTAGACCAATTGTCCCAAGAAAATGGTGGCAATTTTGGAAATCAAAATACGTTCAAGCATTAAAATAAAACAATATGATAAAGTTTGGAATACTACTAATTGTAGTAGGTTTATGGTTGGCGTTTGAAATATATAGGGCCCCTACGGTGGACAACCAAGATAAAATAATTAAACCAGGTAAAAAACTTAAAGACTTATGGCAAAAGCGACGTTAGAATATAACCTAAGTGACCCAGACGATGCAATGGCACATCTAAGAGCGATTAAATCTTTAGATATGGCGATGGCGTTATGGGATATTGTACATAACACTAAAAAAGGTTTAGAATGGTCAATGGAAGGTAAAGACATTGACAAATATGATGCTTTGGAATTGGTATTTGAAAAGATACACGAAATCTTAGGTGAACATAACATTATAACAGACGAATTAATTGACTGATATTTATAATGTAAACAAATACTATGGCATACGGAGATAAGGTAATAGACCATTTCAATAACCCACGAAACGTAGGTACTTTGGATAAAAGTAAATCTAATGTAGGTACGGGATTAGTGGGTGCACCCGAATGTGGTGATGTAATGAGATTACAAATAGAAGTTAATGATAATATCATAACTGATGCAAAGTTCAAAACCTTTGGATGTGGATCAGCAATTGCGGCATCTTCTTTAGCAACTGAATGGTTGAAGGGAATGTCAATAGATGATGCAATCAAAATGGATAATATGGAATTGGTAGAGGAACTATCCCTACCACCAGTTAAGATACATTGTTCAGTATTAGCTGAAGATGCCATAAAAGAAGCAATAAAAGATTATAGAGAAAAACAAGGATTACAAGAAATTAAATTCTAGGATATCTTTAATGACAAAAAAAGAGAAAGTGTTAAACAGTTCATTTTAGAACACAAACAAAAACCAAAAAATAAGTTATGATAGAATTCTTTAAGAAAAATCAAGACAACATAACCAAAGGAAGTGCAATTGCGTTACTATTGATATGTTTCTTTCAACAACGAGAACTTGCAAAATTACGAAAGGAAAATCAAGTGATAAAAGAAATAAAGGTTGACACTAAAACAACCGATTCTTTATTAAACAAGGTTGGTTTTAAATGATAACAATAAGTGAGTTGGCGTTAGAGCAAGTAGTTGAACTTATGATTAGTGATGGTATAAATCCAGACACTCACCATCTTCGTGTTGGGGTAAAGGGTGGAGGATGTTCAGGTCTTTCATATACGATGGACTTTGACGACACCATACACGAATCGGACGACGTGTTCGAGGCGGGTGGTGGAATTAAATTAGTGGTAGATAAGAAATCAGTTCTTTATCTATATGGTACCGAGTTACAATACTCATCTGGTTTAAATGGTAAAGGATTTAGTTGGTCCAATCCTAATGCGTCCCGCACCTGTGGGTGTGGAGAATCTTTTTCTATGTAATTTTTTATTTCCAATTTTTTTTCTTATATTTTATTTAAACATTTAAATAAAATTATTATGCCAGATTTTACACCAGACGACATCGACGTTAACCCAAATGAATTTGTTGATGCTTGTTCATCTAGAGAAAGACAAGAACTAATTGATTACTTAGTTGAGTGTGGGTTCATTAGTGAAGACCAAAAAGATATTAAAGCACCTAATTACGGTGTTCGTAATCCAAGTATTAACGATGAATCTTTTTGGGATAGTCTTGACCATTTAAAAAAATGTAGACATCTATTATCTTTAGATGAGGAAAACAACATCAATAATATTGCGGATAAATTTAAGCATTTAGTTTAATGAAAGTACTAGAATTATTTGCGGGTAGTCGTTCCGTTGGAAAGATTGTTGAAGAATTAGGTATGGAAGTATTTTCATCCGACCTAACACCATTTGACGGAATACATTACGCCGTTAGTATTTTAGACTTTGATGTAACCAAAGTTCCATTTCAACCTGATGTAATTTGGGCATCTCCACCTTGTACAGGATTCAGTGTTGCTGCGATTGGACATCATTGGACGGGAGGTAAGGGTGCTTACATTCCTAAGACAGATACCGCACGTTTAGGTATTGAGTTAGTTAAGAAAACCATTGAAGTGATTGAACATTTCAACCCAACATATTGGTTCATTGAAAATCCAAGAGGTGTTCTTCGTAAGATGCCATTTATGGATAATTTCAAACGAAACACTGTAACCTATTGTCAGTATGGTGACGAAAGAATGAAACCTACTGACATCTGGACTAACAGTGATGTGTGGACTCCAAGACCTATGTGTAAGAATGGTTCACCTTGTCACGTTGCGGCACCTAGAGGTTCTAAAACAGGAACACAAGGTAGATCAAATGCATACGAGAGAAGTAAGATACCTGAAGATTTATGTAGAGAAATTTTAAAGAGCTGTTTGTAATGTTCAATAAATTTATAGAACGTAAAAGAATCCTTCAAGGTATGAAAGAAGATAACCTCATCCAACACTTGAAGAAACTATTTCCAGACTTAGAGAAGACCAATGAGTTTGACTCTTCGGATGTATATAGTCGTTCAAAAAATAGTAGAGCGGAGTTAAAGTGTAGAGGAGAGGACTATGATGATTTTTTAATTGAAAAGTTAAAGTGGGATAAGTTACAAGAGTGTACCGAAAAAAGAGTGTTATATATTAGTAGTTCATACAATGGTGTTTGGGTATTTGATGTTAAAGATATCCCTGAACCAAAATGGGAAGTACAGATGCACAATAAAACAACTGAGTTTAGTGATAACACTAAGATACCTAAACTAGTTGGATTCTACCCCAAGAAATTGGGGAAGGATATTACAAATCTTATTTTATGAAAATCAATCATCCGTTAGTTAAGGGTGTAGTTAAAGAAATCAAACCAAACATTTACTGTGTATTAGTCGATGACAATTATGATAGATCAATGTTGTTCTGTCGATATCAAGAATTCTACGAGTCACCATATAAAATATTCAGGAACAAATATTTTACTTGGATGGAGTATATGAGATTCTATAAAGATGCTTGGAAAAAGAAAACATTTACATATCCAGAAGATTGGTCTGGTTATAATATTCCCTGTAACATTTTACAAGTTGCTCATCATCAGTTTTGTGGTGAAACGGAATACGACGACATAATGAACAGCATTTATTGGTATTGTGCAAAAGATTCATCGGAAAAAAACGATGGTAGACAAACCGATTGGTATCTGATTGGTGCGAGTAGTAAAGACTTAAAAACTTTGGATCACGAAATAGCTCACGGTTTATATTTCACCAACAAAGATTACAAGAGAGACGTTAATAAATTTATCAAAGGAATCAAACCAACCCATTACGATAAGTTAAAAAAGAAACTAATCAAGATGGGATATGTTAGTGATAAGAAAATTATTGACGATGAGATTCAGGCGTTTATGTCAACGGGATTATATAACGGATTAGACACAAAGGAATTAAAGAAGTATGAAACTGGGTTCGTTAAGAACTTTAAAAAATATAGAAATGGTTGAGTTGTTAGGTTGGGGTGCGTCATTGGTTGTGTTAATGTCGATGACGTTTAAATCAATGTTTAAATTAAGGGTAGTAAATTCAGTGGCTTGTGTCCTATGGGTTTGGTATGGATATCTGATTATGAATAACCCAACTATGTTTGTAAACGTAGCGATATTAACAACCCATATAATTTGGTTTTACAAGAATAAGAAAGTTTAAATAATCTTAGAAAAATACTAATTTAAAGATATATATGTAATAGAAAAAAACATATATGCAAGAAGAATTTGTTCCTTATCACCAACATCTTTTGATGAAGGTTTGGCTTACTAATCCTCCGAACAAGGTTAGTGATTTAAATGAATGGTTTATCCAGTTAGTTCATAAAGTTAAAATGGAAGTTGTAGGTGGACCTACGAGTGTTTACGTTGATTACCCTGGTAATGAAGGTTTAACAGGTACGGTAACCTTAGCAACATCACACGCATCAATTCACATTTGGGACCATTACGAATTACCAATAGCTCAGTTTGATATCTACAGTTGTAAATGTTTCTCACTTGAGGACGTATTAGAACATTTCAAACCTTGGGGTATAGTTAAAGCTGAATGGGTTATGATTGATAGAAATGAGAATCCAAAAGTAATTTCTGAAGGAGTTTGGTTACCACAACACGATTATATTGAGGAAAATTCATAACTAATGTTGTGATATTCGAAAATATTATTTATATTTACAACATAAAAAGGAAGAGATGAAGGTAATATTTTTAGATCACGACGGAGTGATTTGTTTATCAACAGAATGGGGTGGTAGACACAAAAAACAAAAAAAATTAGGACGTAAGTTAAGTCAATCGGTTATGTCACTTGAGTTGGATGCTCGTTTTGATAATTTTAATAAGAAAGCAATTGACACCCTAAATGAAATACTGGAAGAAACTAACGCTGAAATTGTTGTCTCATCTGATTGGAAAAGATGGGCCACTGTTGAGGAGATGGGTGAATATTATGAGTCACAGGGACTTAAAAAGAAACCCATATCATTTACCAAAAACTTAGGTGAATGTGATGTCCCTGAAAACTTCATATGGTCTCCCCAGTGGGACTTAGAACAGTCAAGGTCCTTGGAGATACATCAATACCTTAGAGACCACCCAGAGGTCACAGAATGGGTTGCAGTGGATGATTTGGATATGGGTAAAGGAGAAGAATGGAAAGAAGTTTGGGGATTGGATAATTTTGTTTTAACTCCGAAGAGTATTGAAGGGATTAAACAATCAGGAGTAAAAGAAAAGATAATAAAATTCTTAAGTGATGAGCAGAAGTCGTCGTAAACCTATTGTTAAAGATAGACCTAGAAATGAAAAGAAGTCTTCATTGTATTGGAGGATTGTTCGTAGAGTTATTAATGGTAAGGTTAGACAGATAATTAAAACAGATGAGGATGAAACAGACTTACCACAACCAAAAGAAATAGTTAACGACTATGATTATTGTGATTACGTAATTGATTATAGAGACCCTAGTTGGTCAGAAAAACATAGAGAGTACAGAGAAAAACATAAAAGAAAATGATATATAGGACTAGAAAGTTGATTAAACCAAGTGACTTAAACCCAAGAGGAACATTATTTGGTGGTCAATTATTAAAGTGGATTGATGAGGAGGCATCAATCTTTGCCATTTGTCAGTTAGGTAGTTCTAATGTTGTAACTAAAGCAATGTCTGAAATTGATTTTGTTAGTACCGCAAAAATAGGAGATATTATTGAATTTGGTATGGACTTAGTTAAATTTGGAACAACTTCGGTTACATTATGTTGTGACGTTAGAAACAAAAACACTAAACAATCAATTATTAAAATAGATAAAATCATTTTCGTTCTATTAGATGAAAATGGTAAACCTAAGGCACATAATAAAAAGAATAAATAATATGGAGTACCTACCAGTTTTTGGAATAATGTTTATTGTAGTTGCATTCATCTCTTGGAGATGGGTTTGCGGTATTGATTATATGAGTAAGAATCACCCCGACTATAAGGGTGATGACCTCTTTGGTAAATTTGACGAAGATGAAGATGAAGAGGAACATATTTTATAATTGAACTAAAATTGTGATATTTATATTAATATGAAGAAGAATTTAGTAGAACAGTTAGAGAGGATGCACCGACTTAACTACGGTAAAAAAGTGGTTAATGAGGGGGAACTTTGGGATAAAATTATGGGGGGTTTGGGTATTAAAACCAACAAACACGATAATAAGAAGGCTGACGCCATTACTCCTGACGTTGAGGCATTTTACAAAAATCTTGACACTGCCGCTAACGGTAACGGAATAACCCAACAAGAAAGAGGTTCATATCAATTTCAAAAGGAAGTGGAATCTATGCAAATAGGTTTAATATTGTTAGGTTATGAATTACCAAGTTATGGTGTTGATGGACTGTTTGGTCCAGAAACTGGTAAAGCGGTTGATAAATTTACAAAAGAAAAATTAGGAGAAGATAAAAAACCAGTTAATGAGGTTACCATCTCATCACCAATCGGTGACACATCGGTTAATTCACCATTTGGACAAAGGTGGGGTAGGATGCATCACGGAGTTGATTTAAAAGCGAGTTCAGGTACACCCATTAAATCACCATTAGACGGCCAAGTACTTGATGCGGAAATGAGGTCGGATGCGTGTGGAGGTACAATTTATATTCAACACGCGGATGGTTACAAAACTAGATATTGTCATTGTAAACAAATTAACATCACTAAAGGGCAAACTGTTGCTAAAGGTGATGTTTTAGGTTTGAGTGGTGGTGGTTCAAATGATCCTGGTAGAGGAAGGTCAGATGGTCCACACTTACATTTCGAAGTATATAAAAACGGCAAAACCGTAAATCCTATGGAACATTTAGGTTCTGAGGTTGGTGATTTTGTTGCGGGTTCAGTAAGTGGAGGGGGAATAAAAGCAACACCAGAGATGTTAAAGAAATTAATCGAACTTCTTAAAGAAAGGGGAGTTAAATCAGAAGAACTTTCGGCATACATTAATAAAGCTAACGGTAGTGGTGGTAACATCACAGTTAATGATTGGGAGGGTATAGTTAATCTTATCATAGATAATTTAGAAGGTGGTTATTATCACCCAGATATGTTACAAGATGGTAGAGTAAAGGATGGTAGATATGGTGCATCTGGTGAAACGATGTACGGTATGGATAGAAAGGCTGGAGGCACTGAAGCCACTGGAGCTGCGGGTCAAGAATTCTGGGCATTAATTGATGCTGAAGATGCAAGAAGTAAATGGAAACACAATTATATGTTGAAGGATAATCCGTCGTTGGATAGAAAATTAAGAAAATTATCTGGTGACATTATGAAACCATTTTTTATTAGATTTAGTAAATCTTATTTGTCTCCCGAGTCCGCAGAAATCATATCTAAAGATGCCGCCTTAACTTTTAATTTTGGATACGCCACTTGGAATGGTGAGGGATGGTTTCAAAGATTCGCAAAAACAATTAACGAAGCGGTTGCATCGGGTAATAAAGACCCTAAGTCATTATTACAAATTGTAATAGATAGAAGATCAAATAGTGGTAATAGTCTGATTGCTCAAGGTGGACCTAAAGTTGCCAAAGTTGCTAACAGGATATCATCTTCGTCTACAATGGCATAATATTATCACACAAAACACAATAAGTGTGATTCTGTGATATTTATATAAAAATACACGTAGTAATGGAAATATCGAAAGAAAAATTAATGTCTATCATTTCAGAAAGTTCAACCGAAATAGATGAAATGGGACGTATATGGGATAAAGCTGATGCTATCAGTAGACCAATTAAAGATGACGAAGGTAATCTTATTGGTCACGATATGTTAATCGATCCTAACAACCCTCAAGGTGGTAGAGTAAATGTGATATTTACTTGTGATATTCAGGAGTTTGTTAATAATCATCCAGATTTAGTTGCAAAACTAAAAGAACAATACGGAGGAGTTAAATGGTCAAGTGACACTTGTCCAAAATACAACCCACATAGAAACACTAAAAGAGTTTACAGTAATTTACCGGATGACGAAGGTGATGATAATGATATCGAACGTAGACCTTACCAAGCAAGTGGAGAAAATTACGACGTACAAGAAAATATTAGAAGACTATTCAACCCAATCCTTAGAGATGAGTTAGGTCTTGAATCAGATAAAGGTAAACAATTTAATGAAATTCTTTCTAAAAGAAGTATACCAGCAATCATAGTTAACGACCTTAAATTTGAAGATACACATAATGATGTTTGGGATAATGACGAAATAAAATATAGAGTCCATAGTTTCAACACGTACGAAAATGCACAATCATTCCTAAAGTCTGTTGTTGATAGAATTGGAGGTAGAGATACTGAACAAAACAATACATCATATTTAGCAAGACAATTCAATCAAAAATATAGTAAATGGGAAGAAACTAAAAAGAGTGACAAAAGATACTTAGGTAAAACTGATGTATTCCAATTAGATAAAAGTGGTTACTCAGAATTGAACTTAGATGTTTCAATGAAAATGGATTTTGAAATTACGGGTACTAAACAAAACGACCAATTTATTTGGACTATTAGTATGAAAAACAAGTTTGGTAGAAAAAGACCAGACGAATACAGAATCCCAAATGGTAAAATGCAACCACTGACTCTACAAGATGGTGGATATTTGGATGATGGTGTAATTAAAGTAGAAAAAACGGTCCCATTAGAAGATATTGAATTTACGGGTGAAAAATCAATTATGTCAGTTTTTGCGGTATCTCAAGGATTAAGAGAAGCTATCAGTGATTTTAAAACGAAGATAGAAGGTATCTCACCTAAAACAGCATTAAAATATGCAAACGTTAGAAGATCAGATGTTGAGAAAGTTAATGAATCTGTTATTAAGATTTCTTTAGATATTCTTAATCAAATAAAAAAATAAAACCTCTCCTTGGATAGTATCCCTGGACTGACACGAGTCGTGTTTAGTTAATCCTCAAAGAAATTTGAGGATTTTTTTATGGTATATTTTGTGATATCAGAAAATATATGTACATTTGTACAAACTTACTAACATAATGGGAACAAATTACTACCGTATACCCCAAGCATCCGAGATGGATGAGAGAAAATTCAAATTACTAGAACGTATTGCCAACTTAGATTTATCACCAAGTAATATTGAGTGTGGGTTTGATGAACCTATTGATAATCAATGGGGTAGAGAAAATCCGTGGAGTATCTTCATTGATGGAACTAATATTCATTTAGGTAAACGAAGCGGTGGTTGGAAGTTCTGTTGGAATTTTCATAAGGACAAATATTATTCTAATAAAGAAGAATTATTGTCTTTCATTAGTTCAGGTAGGGTGGTTGATGAATATGGTGACGAATGGAACGTTGAAGAGTTTATTACGATGGCACTTGAATGGGGTGAACCTGATGGGTTAGTTGTTAATGAAGAGTATCGTAGAAAGGAAAGAACGAAAGGACGTGGTACTTTTTGGTTAGACGATAACAAACACGATGATTTAATAATCGATGGACTTCGAGTAAGTACATCAATTGAATTTAGTTAAGATGATAAAGATAGAGGATAGTAGAAAAGTTTGGGTAACAGGTGACACCCACTTCAGTCACGGAAACATATGTCGTGGAACAACTAATTGGAGATTAGCTAATGGAGATATTCCAGAAAATCAAACAAGGGATTTCCCAACGTTAGATAAGATGAATGATACCATTGTTAATAATATCAATGAGGTTGTTGGTCAAGAAGATGTGTTGATTCATTTTGGTGATTGGTCATTTGGTGGATTTGAAAACATTCAGTTGTTAAGAGATAGGATTATCTGTCAAGAGATTCATTTAATCTTAGGTAACCACGATCATCACATTGATAGGAACAGAGAGAACTGTCAAAGTTTATTCACTAGCGTTCAATGGTTCCTACAAGTAAACTATATGGGTGAAACGTTGGAATGTATGCACTATCCGATATCATCTTGGAATGGTTTACGTAAAGGTAGAATAATGCTACACGGACATTGTCACTTACCACACACACATAAGATTACCAATGGTAGAAGAATGGATGTAGGTATGGATGGTCATCCTGAATTTAGACCTTATAATTTACATCGTGAGATTATTAATCCGATGAAAAAAGTTGTTATTGGTTCTGAGTTAGGTCCTTTAGATCATCACACAGATGATATGAAAGGAATTGTTGGATAATATTTTTTTATTTAAAAATTTTTATTTATATTTTAGTATGATGAACAAAATAAAACAATTTTTTAAAGATATTTGGTTGGGTATTAAAATTGCCGAACAAAATAGAGATAAATCCCAATGGGGCAAATTTTAAAACAAATGAAAGAAACATTAAAAAAAGTATTTGACAAGAGAGTCTTGGCTGTTGTCGTGGTTATATTCTTAATCACAATTGTATTCGGATATATTGTATTTCCAGGATTAACCGTTGCAGATTCATTCTCCAATATTTTAGCGGCACTTATTGGGATATTCTCAATAGTATTTGTGTACCATTTTATACAATGGAAAGATTTATTTGAATATTTTTCTACTAAAGATGAGGTAGTTCCACCTGGTGAGACAGAATTCGATTACTTACCTAAAGAAGAGGTGATTAAAAAGAGGAGAACTTACAAAAAGAAATCAAACAAACCGTCTGGAAAAACAAAAATAAATAATATTTAAGAATATAACAAATAATCCGGTATTTATATATAAAAGAAACTATGGCCAAGGTTATTAAATTAAAACAAACCGATATTACTAGAATTGTTGAGGGTATCCTAAAGGAAGCTCAAGAATTTGACGATTTCGATACTAAAATCCAACCTGAAGAATTACCAGGAGCTGACGACCACGAATTGACCATAGGTCAGGATGAGAATGGTGAATATTACGTTATAGACAATGCGAAAAGTGACAACCCAACGGTTGTGGCCAAAACAAAATAAAGATATTTTAACTATTTCCTATAAAACCCCAAATTTTTTTGGGGTTTTTTTTGTATATTCAAATTAATATTTTATATTTGTAGTCAAAACATATATTATGGGAGAGTATAAAATATATTGTGATATGGATGGGGTACTTGTTGATTTTGACAAGGGGTACTTAGAACTTACAGGTCACGAGTTAGATGGTTCACATAGAAGTGATGTTGGGTTTTGGAATCCAATTAATAAAGCCGGTAAACCTTTTTGGGTTAATTTAGAATGGATGAATGATGGTAAACGTTTGTGGAGTTATATAGAAAAATACAAACCAAAATTATTATCTGCACCATCTAGACAAGATGAGTCAAGGATTGGTAAACACGAATGGGTTGAGAGGGAATTACCTGGTGTTCCGTTATTGTTAAGAAGTGCTAAACATAAAAAAGATTTCGCAGGACCAAAGAACATTCTTATTGACGATAGGTTAGAAAACGTTCAAGGATGGATTGAATCAGGAGGTGTTGGTATTTTACATACTTCAACTGAAGATACAATTAAACAACTTAATAAATTAGGACTATGACATCAAATGAATTTAATGAGAAGTACAAACCATACATACCCGAAGGTTGGTATGGTTTAGGTTTTAACATTCCAGAAGTAACCGATTACTTGGATAAAGAAATGGAAGATTTAATTATGATTCCAGGTTTTGAGTTACACCAAGTTAAATTGAAATTTAATATGGCGAGATTTTATTTTGAAACCAATTGGAAAGATAAAGGATTGGAAGCCGCATTGGAAACTAAGATTGAGAATAAAATAAACGAATTAGTAAAAGAACACGACAATAAAAATAGTTCATTATGATTTACGTATCAATAGACATCGAGACATCAGGTCTTGACCACGAGAAAAATAAAGTATTATCCATCGGTGCAATCATCGAAGATACTGAAAAGAAATTACCATACGAAGATTGTCCTAAGTTCAATGCAATTGTTCTTCAGAATGAAATCACGGGTTCACCGAGAGCAATCACAATGAACAATGAAATCATTGCAATGATTGGTGAATATCTTGAAGGTACTGATGACACTAGGTTTCTAATGGATACTCATACCGATTATAGTTTCTATGAGAAAGAAGATGTTATTAAAGAGTTCTATAAGTTTCTTTGGTGTAACGGATTCTCACATTTGGATTCATCATCAACTCACGTTAATGGAAAACTAACCCCAATTATTGACAGTAAAACTAAACCGATTACGATAAATGTTGCGGGTAAAAACTTTGGAACATTTGATAAGTTATTCTTACAAGAACTTCCTTGGTGGCAAAAGTTAATTCGTACTCGACAAAGATTATTAGATCCCGCAATCTTAATGGTTGATTGGAAAAATGATAAGTCATTACCAAATTTAACACAGTGCAAAGAACGTGCGGAGGTTACTGGTATCGTTACCCACAACGCACTTGAAGATGCGTGGGATGTTATTGAGGTGTTAAGAAAATTCTACTAAGTTATTTGGTATTCCCAAAATAAATATTTATTTTAATAAAAAATCCTGTTATGTCTAGAACAAAAGAACTAAAGGTTAGTCCAGAATTTAATCTTAATATGTTTGAACTGTTTTCTTTATTCTGTCCAGATAAGAAAACGAAATATACCGAAACGTTGTTGAGGATTATGAAGAAGACTCCTAACATTTCAGAACATTGTCTTGAAATTAAAACACACTTACACGAACAATTTGCAATTAAAAAGAGTGAATTGGATAACATATCAGATTTACAATTAGTATTATTCTATCGTATAGTTGATGGTATGTTTAACACTTCAGACATTAAAACCTTTCAAAAGTTTTGCGAATATAATGAGAGAGGTTTAATTAAACAAAATGACGTATCAACATATCAATCTTTTGATGAGATAAGCAACTCAGTTAGTATTGCTGATATAGTTGTTCAAGGTAAAGACTTAGAGAAACAAATTAAATTAGTTTACGAAGATGAAGAATGGTTATTTATTAGACCGTTAACTTTTAATGCATCTAAGAAGTATGGTTCAAATACTAAGTGGTGTACAACTACTGAAAGTAATCCAGAATATTTCACAAAGTATGCGTCTAGAGGAGTATTAATTTATTGTTTAAACAAGAAGAGTGGATACAAAGTCGCAAGTTTCCGTTCATTAGATAAGAGTGATCCTGAATTCTCTTGGTGGAATCAAAAGGACGGTCGTATAGATTCTTTACAAAGTGAATTACCGAACGAATTGTTAAAAGTTATTCGTGTTGAGTCTATGGACAATAAACCAAAAACAAATCGTTTTCTTTTATCCGATGTGGATAGAGAAATTGAAGATAAATTCTTAGCTAAGTTTGGTGGGTATAAAATTATGCAACCTATAGATATACCAGAACCTATATCTGAAGAAAGGGTTAATCGTATAAGAAGGGGTATTATAAGAAACGTTGAAGAGGAAATAAGTGTTATGGGTGAACGTTCAGAAGAACATATGGGTGTTCGTAGATTAGTTGACGCTATGGATATGGTAGATTTGACTCAACAAACAGAAGAAACTATGGAACAACCTACTGAACAAGATGAACAACCTGTAATGAATCGTGTGTCATTTGATTTTAGAAATGAAAGATAGTATAAAGAATAAAGATTCAGATATTTATTAGTATGAAAATAGTAATATCTGAATCTCAATATAGTACATTAATCAAAGAACATTACGATTCTGATAGATTATATCCAAGGGAGAGTGTGGTTAATAGGTTGAAGAAAGCACCTAAAGAACTACGTAAATACGCTAAAGAGTTACCATCTATCCCTTGTACTGATGGTCAGGGTAAAGAAACAATCTGTACCAAAATTCCAGAGGTAGTTTACATATATTTTACAGGAAAATACTAGAAATATTTGGCAGTTATTTAGTATATTCGTATTTTTGTTTAAAATAACAAAATATGAAAGGAACGATTAGTCCGTACGTTTTCCCTGGTATCAAAAAACAAGATATCCCCGTTAATTTTACCAAATCTAGAAGAAACAAAATCAGCCCCGCAGAGGTTTTACAAATAATTGGGGACTACCATTCCATTTCAGTTGAAGACATTATACGTAAGTATAATAAACGCGAAGTATCTGACGCTCGTCATATCTTCTGTAAGTTAATGAAAACTGAGTTTAAATACAGTTTAGAGTCGATTGGCGGGTTTTTAAATGGTAGAGACCACACAACTATAATCCACTCAATTAAGACCTTTGATGACCGTTCTAAGTTCGAAGAAGGATATATGGAAGATTACGAAAAAATATTAGAAAAGGTAATTTGTAAAATTAATTAGAATATTTTGGTATATTCCAAAAGAATACCTATCTTTGTCATATGAAAACATTAATAATACATCCATCGGACCCAAGCACATCGTTCTTAGATGTTGTTTACGAGTCCATTCCAAACAAAACAGTAATTACGGGTGGGATTACAAAAGATGAGGTTAGAAAACTCATTGAGGAACACGATAGGGTAATGATGATGGGGCACGGCAGTCCTGGAGGATTATTCTCAGTTGGTCAATTTGCAGACTCAAACTCATTCACAAAATGGGGAACCGCTTATGTTATAGATAACACGATGGTTCAGTTGTTATCAAAGAAAGACAACTCGGTATTCATTTGGTGTAACGCTGATAAGTTTGTTGATGGTTTTAACTTGAAGGGATTCTATAGTGGGATGTTCATCAGCGAAGTTGGTGAAGCTAGTTACTGTGGTTTACCTGGAACACCACAAGATGTGGTTGATGAATCTAACTATGGGTTTGTTAACATCATTGCAAAACACATCAATGAAGATACTGAATCAATCTATGATAAGGTAAGAAATGAATATGGATTAATCGCAGAAGAAAATCCAGTAGCACTTTATAATCACAAACGTTTATATAAATCAATTTAATATGTCAGAAGAACTTTATTATCCGGCGGCTCAAAATTTCTTGAAGAGATACAAGATAGAAGCAAGTAATCACATCGTTGATGTTATCGTTTCAATAATGAGAACAAGAGATGGTGTTGGATTTATGGGTGGAGATTTCGCTCAAGCAGTTGTAAATAATAATTTAACAGAGGCAGCACTGAGAGCTGATAATGATTGTGTCAATCATTTGAAAACATTCGTTTTAGCTTTACGTAACTGTTATCCCGTTGAAGAAATGGCCTACCATAAAGTAGATTAACAATGAGTAATGATAGAGATTATTATAGAAAAGAAAGTATTCGATTATCCGAAGAGGCTAAGAAATCTATAACAATACCATCCTCAATTATTTTTTCAACTGAAGATGATTCTACGCTTGGTAAAGTTGTTCGTACCTTAATGATTAAGAAAATTGAAGAGTGTGATAAACACGTAGAACATATGTCAAATTTAAAATAAATTATGAAAGTATTAATAGCTTGTGAATTTAGTGGAACCGTTAGAGATTGGTTCACAAAAATGGGACACGACGCAACGTCTTGTGATCTCGAACCATCGGAAACTCCAGGTAAACATTACCAAGGAAACGTATTAGATATTTTAGATCAAGGTTGGGACTTAATGATTGCTCATCCACCTTGTACTTACTTAACTGTAACAGGTAACAAATGGTTTTATCATCCCGAAGACGGTCATATGCCAACGTCAGAACGTAGACCGCATCCAAGGTTTCCAGATAGACAACAACATAGAAAAGAAGGTGTTGAATTTTTTATGGCACTTGCCAACGCACCCATACCTATGATTGCAATTGAAAACCCTATTGGTGTGATGAGTACCATATGGAGAAAACCTAACCAGGTTGTTCATCCTTGGCAGTTTGGACACGAAGCAAGTAAGAGTACTTGTTTATGGTTAAAAGGATTACCATTGCTAACACCAACTAAGATTGTTGGTAAAGGTGAGTTCATCACATACAAGAGTGGTAAGAGAATGTCTAAGTGGTATGCTGAAGCGGCATCCAAAGATCCAAAAGAAAGAGAAAGAATTCGTAATAGAACCTTCGATGGAATTGCAAGTGCATTCGTTCATCAATGGGGTTCACCAAACTCAACAGTATGAAGCTAGAAACAATATACAAGAAAACCAAAGGTAACAAAATCCAAGAGTGGACAATTGAATTTGAAGGTAATAAACACCGAACAATTTCAGGACAAACAGACGGATTAAAAGTTACTAGTGAGTGGACAGTATGTAAAGGTAAGAACACTGGTAAGTCTAATCAAACAACAGATGAGGAACAAGCGGTTGCTGAATCTCACGCTAAGAGAAAGATTAAACTTGAACGAGGTTATTTTGAAAACATCAATTCAATTGATGAGAAACAATACTTCGAACCAATGTTGGCAAACAAGTGGGAAGACTACAAAGATAAAGTTAGTTACCCAATTTTCTCACAACCTAAGTTAGATGGTATTCGTTGTATCGTTAAGTCTAATGGTATGTGGAGTAGAAACGGTAAAGAAATAGTATCCGCACCACACATATTTGAATCGATGAAGTTCTTATTTGATGAGAATCCTGATTACATATTCGATGGCGAATTGTACTGTGATAAACTTGCAAACGACTTTAATAAGATTGTGTCCTTAGTTAAAAAAACTAAACCAACACAAGAAGATTTAGATGAGTGTTCAAGAGTAATCAAATATCACATCTATGATTTCCCATCACAAGGTGGAACATTCTTTGAAAGGTTCAGAGCGTTGTATGGTGTTAAGTTACCATCCACTTGTGAGTTCGTTACAACTCATCCTGTTGGTGATGAGAATAAAGTTATGGAACTTTATGAGAAGTATGTGGAGTATGGTTATGAAGGACAAATACTTCGTGTTGATTCTCACTATGAAAACAAACGTAGTAAATCTTTACTCAAACATAAATCATTTATTGATGAAGAGTATATGATTTTAGATGTGGTTGAGGGTGAAGGTAATAAGAGTGGACAGGTTGGTTATATGGTATTTGAAAGAGAAGACAAACGATTCAAATCAAATGTCAAATGTTCTTGGGAAGAAGGAAGTCATATATTAAAAGATAAAAACAAACTTATTGGTAGAACTGCAACTGTTAAATATTTTAATTTAACACCAGACGGTATACCTAGATTTCCTTACGTTATCAATATTGATAGAGAAAGTTACGAATAAAAAAAATATGAAAATTACATTAAAATACGAAATTGTATTAGGTTTGGAAGTTATTGAATGTGAATCACTTAATGATGCAGAAAAAAAATTAAAGAACCTAAAATCATCTGAAACAGAATGCTACTTAATCAGAAAAGAATTTAAAGGTAACAACTTAATAGAAGAATTTTACGTTGGTTAATTCTTAAAATCTTTTGGTATATTCTAAAATATACATTACCTTTATATTATGAAAAACATACTATTAATATTGGCATTTTTTCCGAAGGTAGTGGGAGATGGTGAATTGAGTGGTGATTTTAAATATATGACCCCAATCGTTAAAAAGATTGAGGTTGAGGTTGTAACGTTAACAACATATTCACCTATCGAGGGCGAGACAGACTCAACCCCAAACATCACCGCATCTGGTTTTAAAATTGATCTTGATAATCCGAAGAAACACAAAATCATTGCGGTTTCTAGAGATTTAAAAAGTAAATGGAAGTTTAATCAAAAGGTTAGAATTAAAAAGGCGGGAAAGTATAATGGTGTTTACACTGTTAAAGATGTAATGAACAAGAGACATAAGATGCGAATAGATATTCTTGTTGGATTGACAGAGAAACCAATTAAATTAAAAGGAGTTGAAGTGACTTTAGTAAATTAAAAATATGTTATTCAAATACACAATTAGTTTGGAGGTTGAAGTCGAATTTGAGGCACCATTGTTAGGTGCTGACAACACCAAAAACAAAAGAAAGTACGTTGGTTCAATTGCGAAGAAGACACTTCAAGAAATGGTAAGTCTTAACAGTACTTCATTGATTGTTGATAGAAATATTGAAGAGGACAACTTTAATGGAACAATTAAAGGTCGAGCACATTTAGGTAAATCAGACAAAAACAAATACTAAAGAGATGAGTGATAGAGATCTTAAATTGGATTCAAAATATAATATAGTTTCGAGAGTTGCACAACTAGAGAGAAGATTATCGGAATTAGAAGATAAAATAAAAAAATTAACAAAGGATGCACCTAACCAAACTAAATAATGGATAAATTTAATTATGTTATTGCAAGACTGTGGTCAAATAAGAATAATGAATTATGTTGTTACACTTATCATTCAACAGTATTCTTTGGTAATATGAAAGATGCTAAGAATACTTTAGAGTTTATAAAGGGTAAGGCGGATGAAGACAAGATAGACCAATATCAAATTTACAAAATTAACGAGGAACCATTAGGATGATAAATAATATTGAACTTATTAAACCGTTATTAAATTTCTCCACCTCTGGAGATTTTTATATGCTGTACGTTTTCAAACGTAAGAAGGATCAACCTGAAGGTGAGAAAGATAATCATCAGTCAGTTAGAACAATCAAAACATATTGTATTGAAAGTATTGAACACCTGGAACGTAGGTACGATGAGATTATACAACTATGTGAGATGTTTAAAGCAAGAGCATACATTCACGTTCAGAAACAAAATCATTTTGATGTGTCCTTGAATATGATGGTGTTATTAGCTCAACGCATTCAGAACGGACAACACAATCAAAAAGGTTTATTCGATTCAGTTGTGGGTCAAATTAAAACAAGTGAGAAGAGATGGATTATTGATGTTGATGGAATGACATCTCCATCACCATTGATGGTTGCACATATCGAATATAATTGTAAACCAATCACCGAAGTTGAGTTTGATAAAGTAGGAATACCAACGGGATATAGTGTTGGACCAAAGGTTGAAGCAATTATCCCAACTAAGAACGGACATCATCTAATCACTAAAAGATTTGATGTTGTAGCATTCAAAGAAGAGTATCCAGACATCGACATTCAAAAGAAGAACCCAACATTATTATATTATCCAAATAGTTTAAACTGATAATATGAGCATAGATTTCTGGTATACTAATATAGCTCCTAATACATTTATTAAAGAATCTATTGAGAAAATAGATTCAAACATTTTATTTAAAAATATTGATACCGATTCTATTGACCAAACCAAATTAAACTTTTTAGTTTTTCAATTAGAAACCGAGTGGACAAATTCAGAAAGAATTGCTCTCACACATTCTGATGAATTCATAGAATTATTAATCAAACTACAAACCAATAACTTTTATTTTATTGCGGACAACACAGGTTGTGCGGTTCACTGGGTTGATAAGTTATCTTTAAACTTTCATAATCTATTACATAATAATATGATTAATTTTAATAGATTAATCATCGCAAACAACGACTCATCCATAGTTGGTATTAATAAAATCAAATACGGTTCATCCATAATGAACACTTGTTTCTTCCCTAATTTCTTTTTATCTACTTACAATCGTTTGAAGTCATATGTAACTGAGTTGAATCCTAATCTTATACCTGATAAAAAATTCTTGTGTTTAAACAGAAGAGTCACTGATCAAAAGTATAAAATAATTGAGGGGTTATATGATATGGATTTATTAAACGATACTAGATTTACCTGGGTAATAAATAACACAAGTAAAAATAAGATAAATAAAGATTTACTTGACGAATTAAAAATAGACTTAGATAACTTTAAACCCATCCAATTGGAGGATGATGTGGTATATGGTAATGAGTTAGTAATGGAGGAATATCTTTACACTATAAACCCAAAGTGGTATTATACAAGTAAAGTTAATATTATATCAGAAACTATGTTGTATCAAAGGTCAATTCATATGACGGAAAAGACTTGGAAAGCAATTTACTTAGGTGTTCCGTTTGTTATATACTCACCGTCAAAACATTATCTTAAGACGTTGAGAAATATGGGATTCAAAACATTTAATTCTGTTATCAATGAGGATTACGATGAGATGGATGGTGATGTCAAAATAAAACATATTATAAACAGTGCAGTCGAACTATCTAATCTTTATAACACTAAAGAAGTTATGGACATATGTAAGTTCAATCAGGATTTATATTTTAATAACGAATATCGTAAAAGTATTTTAAACGATACTTTTTTAACTCACCTTAACAATATTGAAATTTATATTCACCCAAAAACTTTAATTTAAAAATAGTGCAACCATTTAAATTCTTTCAACGAAACCCATATAAAAATAGATGTCAACTACAAGTTGGTTCAACATTTATTTTCCGTGGTTATTATTGTACCGTAACAGAAATGAAATATAATCATTTCAATTATGTTATTCAAGAAAATCAAAGAAATTGTACAATGCACTATGATTACTACCTAACCACACCGTCTGCCGCGGGTAGACAACTAAACCGAAGATAATGGCAAAAAGACTAATCCAAAAGAAAATCATCTACTACCAAACTTTATTAACTGAAACCAAAGGATTTTTTAAGTGTTTACAAATAAGATATTTGATATGGGATGAAAAATGTAAATTAAAAAAATACAAATGAGACCGTTTAAATTTTTTCAGAAGGAAGTGAAAGGAACTTTAAATCTTTATGAAGGAGAAACTAGGGCGACCGCATTACTATTCAATGCCGACACTGCGGATGGTCACGTTTATAGAAGAAGATTATATCACACAGACCGTGAATTGTACGATAGACTTCACAACGCCGCTGATGAAATTGAAAGGTTTACATTGGAAAGAGCAATCATTAGAAGAGATATAATGACTGAAGATAACAATCGTATACAAATACTTAACGGAACCATCACACAAGAACAATATAATTTGAACAGAGATATGTTGGCTGAAAGTGAAAGACTAAGAAATCAAATTAGATTGTTTCAATCAACGACGGTAACAAAGGTAAACCCAAAGTTTTGGACGAAGGTAAAAATAGTTCTTCAAGAAACTTGGAGGATGGAACCTGTTGGTGTTGTTGTTGTGAGTATATTACTGACACTCGTTACAATCGTTGGAATTGCTAAAATTTTAAGTATATGGTAAATAATTTTATATTATAAGAAATATTATTTATATTGTATCTAATAATGAAAAGACTTATTATAGTACTAATGTTGTTGGGAGTAACAGCACTAGAAGGAAAACCAAAGTATCGTATCCAAACGTGGACTTACGAAGGTACAACGTATTATTTACCACAACAAAAAGTGTGGTATAGTACTAACTATTTTCCATTACCTTTTAAAGTTTGGGAATCAGGATCATATCCATTTCAACAAAAATATCAAGCGGAACAAATTATTCAGAACTGGAAGGATTCATATCAGAATAGAAAAGAATATAAACGGTCGAGCTATTATATGGTTGAATAAAACTTTAAAACTATTATCTAAGTGATTAAACCATTTAAATTTTTTAAGGGGAAGATTTATACTGATGAGTATACCGTAGAACCACCATTTAATTTATCACGTCGTCATTGGAATATGTTACCACAGGATTTGAGAGGTGAGACACTACAAGAAATCGAATGTTATATTCAAGGATGGGAAGATGGTCGTATTGTCGGTGTGGTTAATCCATATCGTGATAGAACAAGACGTAATTTGTGGAATAGAGGATTTCTAAGATGGCGTGGTAGAATTGGGTGACAATCTCGGAAGTAGAATCGTGACAATTTCGGAAGTAAAGATAGATAATATGATAGTAATAGATAACTTTTTAAAGGAACCAGACAGAATTAGGGAGGATGCATTAGAACTAACCTTCACCAAGGCTGAACCCAACTCACCAGGATGGAAAGGGTTTAGATGTTTATACACCAATATGCCAGGTGAGGAGTTAAATGAATTGTTAAGGGAGAGACTACCTGAGTTGGATTCAAGGTTTACCAATCCACAGTTAAGATGTTATTTTCACTACACCTTAAATGAGAATATGTTGAACACCATACATACGGATGGTATATATGACTTCGCGGGTGTATTATACTTAACACCGAACCCACCATTAAATTCCGGAACGGCGTTCTATGATGATAACAATGAACAGATAGACTATGTGGAGAATGTATATAACAGGTTAACCATTTATCCAGCAAACATACGACATTCAATAAAGGAATCATTCGGGGATAATATAAACAACGGAAGAATGGTCTACACAATATTTTTTGGTATCGATAAACAATAATATAATAACACATCTAGTAACTTCATCAGGATATTTATGAGGATGAAGATACAAGCATTATTTATTTCGGACGTTCATTTGGGATCAAAGGGTTCCAATGCGGATAAGGTACTTGAGGTACTAAAGATATATCAACCTGAATATTTGTTTTTGGTTGGGGATATCATTGACGGGTGGTTACTGAAAAGGAAGTTTAGGTGGCCGCAGTCACATACGAATGTGTTGAGGAAGATTCTATCGTATTCAAAGAACGGGACAAAGGTAATTTATATTCCTGGGAACCACGATGAGTTTATGAGGGACTACCTTGAATTAAACTTTGGGAACATTGAGGTTCATAATGAATATATCTACAAGGACACGTACATCACCCACGGGGATTTATATGATGGTGTGGTTAAGTTAAAGTGGCTCGGTATCTTAGGTTCAGTTGGATATGATATGGCGATTGGTATTGACAGGAGATTAAAATCGTGGGGATACAAGAGATCATTATCGAAGTTCTTAAAGAACAGTGTGAAGGAGGCGGTAAAGTTTATGACATCATTTGAACAGGAGATAGTGAGACAGGGTATTAAACATAACTGTCACACCGTAATGTGTGGACATATACACCATCCTGACGACAAGAACATTGACGGCATCAGATATCTGAACTGCGGGGATTGGATTGAGAATAACAGTTATATAATATATAATAACGATGAATATACGGTCATTGCGTAAGAGGTTAACAATAGTAATCCCAAGTAAGAACGAGGGAATAATCTTATATAACTGTATTCAATACATATCAAGACAAAAACACATCTCGGGGGTAAGATTAATCATAGCAGATATATCGGACCAAGAAGAATCATTAACATACATAAAGAGATTACAAGTAGACTTCAAACATATATTGGATATAGAAGTAATCAAAGGAGGATATCCATCAGAAGGAAGATTAAACGGAAGTAACTTGGTAACAACCCCGTATATGTTATTCTTGGATGCAGATATATTATTAACCAACCCAAAGATAATAGAAGAGTGTTTATCTCATAGGAAAGATTTGGTAACAGTTCCATTCTATACAGATAAACCTTATAGATGGGTATTCAGAGTATTTGATATGTTCCAGACCTTATCCTCTTATATGGGGACACCCTTTGCGGTGGGAGGATTTCAATTATGGAACTCAGGAGCATACTGGACAATAGGAGGATATAATCCTGAACACCTATTTGCTGAGGACTATTCAATATCACAGAAGGTAAATCCAAAAGAGTTTAAGGTAGTCAAGATAGAGGGAACCTATACATCATCCCGTAGGTTCAAGAACAAGGGAGTGTTATGGATGTTCAAGATAATGATTAAGTCATATCTAAACAGAAACAACCCAGAGTTCTTTAAGAAGTCACACGGTTATTGGGAGTAGTTAAAAAAAAAATAAATGCACAAAGAACTTATAGTATTAACATCACAAATCTTATATAACATCTTTAAGGTGTTAGAGATAAAGTATACCTACCAGAATAAGATAGGAGCTCTACTCTTAAATTCAGTATGGTTAAATTTGGTAGCTCTTGTGTCCACCTATTATGCTATAGATGATTTACTAAAGGGAAACTTTACCATAGTAGTATTCTATATATTGGGTTCAGTTATTGGAAAGTATATAGGGATGAAGATAGGTAACCCCCGTAGTCAGATATGGACAAAGTTGTTTAAACAGAAGAAGTAATTACTATTCTAGAGGGAGGAGACGACAGTCTCCGACCGATTATAACGGGATGTAAATGACCCCTAATTTATTCCCGTTATTATACCCGTAAACAGGGGTTTTTTTAGTGACATATTGTCGTGATCTTTTTATATACATAAATAAGTGACTTTGTGTCCGGTTTTTGGGTTCTAATATATACCACCCACAATTTACCACCTTCTCCCACTTTGGTTGCAATACACGTAGGATTGACCCCTGCGTCAATCGTGAACCGTTTTTTATATTTTTCTATAAAGGGTATACTTTTATACATACATATATACGGATTATACCCGTTCATATAATAGTATAATGGTTATACGGTCGGGAGACTCTCGTCTCCCTCCCTTCATCCCGATGTCATACATCCCCTTACTAAGGTCCATATTATAAATTATCTAATGTAATACTTCATTCGTTACGAATATGATAATCAAACCACGTGGTTCTATTATGAATCTTCTAAAGAAACCTACGGTTTATTAAAGATATTATAATTGTCATACATTCCAGGACACCGTCGGAGACAACCTGAAGGGGGATCGACAGATCCCCCGCAAGTCATACATCACTTTTGCCAAACAACTTACGGGATGTCATACAGGGTGAACTTGTTTGGCAAGAATACGGGATGAAGGTCCGACCGGAGGGAGGACCGCAATAGATAAGGGCCAAACATTATTGACTAAAATGATAGGTGTATAAACAACCATTGTAATACGAATAATGTTTGGCCCCAAACCCTAGCCCAACTAAATAAAGTTAGAATCGGTTATACCAAGGTTTTTGAATTTCTCTCTAAGGAAGTTTCTGAATTCCACAGTCTGTGGTCCAGTTTCAATTTCACCTGTAATGGATAGTTTAAAGTCTGGACTAACAACTCCACCACCTACGGTGAAATTCTTGTCGTCCGAATTAACAACTATCTCAGGGTGACTTTTAAGTTTATAGGGTTCACCTTCAAAGGTACCCTTTTGTAATACTTTGAAAACAGCTTGTAATCTTTTTATTTTGACAGCTACGTGTTTGTCATATTCACTGTTGAAGTCTGGTAGTTGACCTGGGTTGATATTACTATAGTATCCATCTAGTACTTCTTTTATAGTTGGGGTGTCACCGATGAGGTCCCTCTTCAGGTCGTGAGGGATGTAGTCGAATAGATCAATCTTGTTATGGCCAAACATTATGTATATCCTGGAGACACTGAAGGTGATGTTATCGGTCGGGTCCACACCATTGTCATACAAGTACTGGGACGCTGTCTTCATCAGACCGTCGATTAGATCCACTGATATCTGAGGTGAGTCCACCTTTATGGTCCCGAGTATTACACCGTGCATATTAGGACCATCCTGTTCCCAGGTGATGGTTAGGTGGAACCTGTTCCCGTCATACACGGTTAGGTTCTCGAGTCTCTTCATTAACAAAACGTTTTCCTCGACAAGGTATATTAGTTTCTCCATATATCCTATAAATATTTAGAATATTTTAAAGCCAAACATTATTTTCCATCCCGGGTCGTCTTACACTGACGGGTATAAAAAAGGCCCAAGCGTTTGCACACCCAGGCCTTGCCCTCTTTTAAGGAAGTCTTTAATTACCCTCTTAGCAATTCGTTGCGGAAAGCTACAGCCTTTCTCTTGCTTGAGAAGTTTCTGCTTACAGTCTCGCCCTGAACTCTTACACGTACACGGTAAGAATACCCATCGTGGTAAATGTTGTCTGAGATTGGCACGTAGGTAGTTACCTGTGTTGCACGACCAGTGTTTGTTGTTTTCATAATTTGATTTGTTTATATATAAATTATAAACAAAATTATCTGTAATTCCAAATTCCATTAAAAAATATTTTTATATAGCCAAACATTATTTCATACCTGTCTTCTCCGTCCCACTGTCGATTATAAATCGTACATATCAAACTCCCTCACATTGTGTGCCTTTCTTTCTAACTTCACCACAGCCCTCAAGTCGTTTACTAAGGTCCTACCTACTGGGATGGCTTTCAAGGTGAACTCCATCGTATACTGATCAGATGTCTTGATGTGCAAACTAGATAAGCCCACCAACCTGTATAGGAATGGTTCGTCGATTTGGATGGACTTGATTCTGAAATAATGAATCTCATTCCTAGTAACAGTGAAGACACCGTTCGACTCCAGGATGTGATCCTCATAGAAATCATACTTGTGGCAATATAGTTCTATCATCTTCCATATTGCAATAAGCGGAGGGATGACAAACATTATGCCCGCAAGGCCAAACAATATCCAACCGGCATTCAGCCACTGTGAAGGTTTTAAAGTTATTTCTGGTTCATTCATAGCCAAACATTATTTGGGATCCTGCTCAGGTCCCGTGAATAAATCTGTGTATTTGTTTCCGTACTTCTTGGACATATACTCGTGGTACCTTTTAATCTTACTAGTATTATAGGTGAAGTAAATGACATAGAAGTCAAACAACCAGTGCAAGTTAAATAAGAACTTTTTCATTTGTTTTTGGATTAGATGTTAGTGAGAAGAACCAGGACTAAACAGCCTGGTTCTTATAGAAGTCAAATTCAATTGTTGTTCCGTCGGGTTCCACTCCGAAGTCGATACAGATACCAACCACCTTGCGGTTGATTCTTGCAACATACAGAGTATATGAACCATCTCCGAATCCAGATCTGGATACCACTCCGTGTTCGAAGTGTCCCCATCCTTCTTCACCTAAGGTACGGTCACACATATGTGCATACCATATCTCTCCTCCCTCATTGTTGTGGACTACATACTCCTTAAGGAATTTGGATTCCTGATTCTCGAAGACACTGTCCTTCCTGTAATACGCGTGGTCAAATATTCCAGCCTGACCCGAGTCAACACCTACCACAGCTCCAGCACATTCTTTCCATCTTAGATTGTCATCCATCTCGTAATCCTGATGGACCGCAATCAACATAGAATTCCTTATGCCCCAATCACCAGCGTTGAAGTACTTGTTATACACGGAGTACTCTCCAGGTAATACATTCTTAAGCTTATGTTGACACCAAGTAGGTTCCACATAGCAAGGGTCGGATATCATAACCTCCTTACCTAATTTAATTTTACTCATATCAGTTTATTTTATTGTTCGATGTAAAGATACAAACTAATTTGGAATATACTAATTATTTTTTAGTATTTTCTAACTCTTGAGTTTTACTGTACTCATAGACATTGTTCTTAATCTCAGTGTCCATAGCTCTTGTAAGCTTACTAACGGCTTTATCCATAAAGTCCTTATTGGTTAAAAGATCATCCACATTAGGTACTTCCCAGAATTCAGCCTTGTCCACGATAACACGAATGTCCTTAGACAACTTGCCACGACGGAAGAATGAACAACGAGCATATAAGTAATCTCTTACTAAGGACAACTTAATATCATCCACTGATTCTTTTGCTCTCATCTGCATAATGATCTCCTCAAGAGAAGCTAACTTCTCCACTGTAGGGCTAAACATTTTTACTAGATTCTTATACTCGACGGTGAATTTCTTCAGGTCTTTACTTGGTTTAATTTCATTACCATAGTTTACGAACTTATCGTAACTTGGAATTTGTCCCACTTCTACTAGATCAGTGAATACTCCGTCGATTGATTGATTAAATCTTCCCATTGTTTGTTTGTTTATTTAAACGTTTATAAATGGGAGCCAAAGATTATTTACCATCTCAGCTCCCGTGAAATTATTTTGATTCTTGTTGTTCTTCGTACTCCTCTTTGATATCATCATATAACTCAATAAGGTCACTATGATGTATCTTATCTACGTAAGGGAAGTCTTCCATCCATTCCTTTACTTCTCTCGGTTCTCCATCTTCAAACTCATACTCGAGATTGTTTCTAACCTCCATCCAAAAGTAATCCTCATCAATGAAGTATAATCCTTCGAGGTACTCATATGTTTGTCCCTCCTCCTCTCTACCATCACCATATGTAAGGAGTAGACCAGCGAAGTCACATCCAGGCTCCGAGTATTCCAGTCGAACATCTACACCATATTGTTCGGATAGTAATCTACAGAATCCATCCGGTGGTGACCAAGCTGTTTGTGGTGACATAGTAATACATTCCTCACCCTCAATATCAATGTTGGAGTCATCCCAGTTGATATCCCATTTACATCCATACCTGTCTGTGTTATGTTGATACCAACCTCCTCCCTGAAACTGGGACTCACTTATATTATCGTCCTTACCAACAAGAGTTTGAAATATACCAATGTTATCTTGTTTGGTGTCCATTGATTGTAACACCCTTTTAATCTTTTTTATTTTATCCTTGTCACCAGTAATGACAATAGAATTTGAACACCAGTTTGGCATAATCGTTTAGTTTAAGTTTTTACAAAGATATAAAAGGAATACCATTTTTCCAAATGATATTCCCGTTATACAATTCTTTACCAAGAAGCTTGGTAGTAGTAGTCACCTGTTTCATCTTTCAACAAGTCAGTAATCAATTCGATTGTTTCATCAACTTGTTCTTTGTAATACTCATCATATTCAGTTCCCCCGAAGAAGAACCCTGATGATGTTGGAAACAACTCCTCTAACTTCTCACTATCTTCAACCACTTCGATTTCAACAAATGATTTCTCACCATTTGACCAACCATTCTCAACCTGTACTTTTTTCTTCGGTGAGTTCTCCAAAATGTTCTTGACCTCGTGAAGTGTTACAACTAACTCCTCTAACTTGGTTCGGTCTACATAACTCTCTTGACACTCATCCAAACCACCCTGACAATTCTCCACAAACCAGTTGTGTAAAGCGTTGAACTTTCTCCAATACCCAACACCTTCGGTCACGTATGACACTCGTTCGGATTTGATGTCGGTGTAAGGTTCACCACCACGTTTAACTTCTACTTCAAATTGTTTCTCTGGTTCAATGTGTGACCATTGTTTAACATAAGTTTTTTTCGACAAATACATATCTAGTCCCATAATAATTTGTGTTCAGTAACCTGTCCCCGTGTTTTAAATTGATTTCTTTTACAAATGTATAAACTTTATTCTAATCCACCAAATTATTTTACAAAAACTTTATAATCTATTGTAAAAAGTTCTTCGTAATAATTTCCGTCGTGATTAACTCCATCCACATTCCAGAATGGCATCTCTCTTGGGTTGTACTTAATCTGTGTATTACTTTCAGTCTTGAAGTCACTTGTTGTAACCTGGACATCTTTACACTTAATATAAGCACATACCACTTTGGTAGTTTCACTATTAAAGATCTTGTCGGCTGCTCTTCTATTATTAGATAGGGTACAGCCAAACATATTGATCTGAACTTCAGCAGGATGGTGATAATCCACCCTGCCGTCGTCATACATTATTTTCCACTTCATATAGTTTTCACCACGTGAAAGGTTGAATCTAACTTTATTAAGCTTCGACATCTTCTTTATGATATTTGATTACAAAGTCCGCAGGTGAACCACGAAATAGTTCTTTCTTTTTACTTCCATTCTCATAACAAACGTACTCAATGGATTTATCTTCTTTGACAATAATATCATAGAGATAATCTTCCCACGATTTACCACGACTACTCAATGAATGAATATAACATCCACCAGTTCCAGTTTTCATTTTGTCTACGAGTTGGGCAGCTAAACAGCCAGCTCCATTGAAGACTAATTTTTCTTCTCCCGGACTATATCCGTTAACTATCGTTCCAGTTGATAACCATTCAGCGGTATCAATAGGATGACCTGTTGGGTATCCGTCATATTGCAGATACACTAAAACTAAATTCTCATTTTTGATTTTACCGGTTTTGTCATCAGTCCATTGTTCGATAACTCGGTAGGTTGAACGTGTTCCCATTTTGTTTAGATTTATTAATTATTAAATGATTTATTTTACAAAGATATAACTTTTATTCTGTTCCACCAAATTTATTTTATTAAAAGAAATTCCATTAATTTTGGTCGATACTTTCTGATCTGTGGCAAAGTTGCTTGAGATACTTCATCGTCGCAACTCATACCCCACATATCGGTTCTAACATCACCATCCTCGAAAGTTTGGATGACAACTCCGATTTCTGGTTCTTGGTCTTCACCGTATTCCTTGTAGAGAATATCACCTAGTTGATAACCTGGTGAAGTTTCATTTTCATACTCGAAGCAAGCGAATCTTTTGTGGTCACTTACTGAGATCGGTTTTCTTTTTTCTTTAATCATTGGTTATGTTTTTTTGTTCGGTACAAAGGTATAACCTTTATTTCAATCCACCAAATTTTATTTTAATTATTTTAAAATTATTTTATTTTGGGCCGCCGATGCAGATCATCCCTAATAATGATTGGCTCTCACCTTCACAGAAGACTGCCGGCAGCGTCTTCATAATAATGATTGGCTCGGCCAAACAAATTTCATCTGTGCACAGTGACCGGAGATTCTTGGGCATAAAAAAACCCCTTTCGGGGTTTCTTATATTATTGTATTACGAACTTATATTTTTTATCCAGTTTGTTTCGAACTCGTTTGAACTTCAAACCGACAATAACATTATCATCATCCCGATATCTCATATCGTACTGATCACCATCAATTACCTCATAACCTTTGTATGACGTGGGAACTTTGTCGAATACCATCGCCACCCTAATGTTATTATCTAACATCTTAAAACAATCATCCATATTGTTACCACTAAATGAAAACGTTAAATCGTAATTAGGGTACTTAAGTTTCAACCTCACACGATTAGGTACTTTTGTATAATCGTAGAATTGAACATCGGGAAATATTTCCAGTATGTTTTTATTAACTCCATCAATTGACAAGTAAAAAGATTCGGGGGAGATATCCGAAGTATTATTCAGACGAACACTAAAATGATAACCCAGATCACTCGCCTTCTTTTTGGCGATAGTAATATCATCCACTAACCACTTCATAAAGAATTCCCTCTCCTCAAAAAACAATTTAGTTTTTTTGATTCGTGAATTGTTAATCGTGTTTTTGTGAGTGTCCATTTTATTACGACCTGATTCATTCAGACATAACAATGTACATTCCTTTGTTCTCATCGGGCAAACTTCGTACCCACTCATTTTGGCAGGTGCCAAATATAAAGTGTATACCAGTTCATCGAACTTGTACGCCTTTTCGTGTTTGGTAGAGTTGTTAACCATACCTAAGTAAGATAGTCCTGTAGACTTCTTAGATTGTGAGATGTTTTTGTAAATCATAATTTGTTTTTTTTGTTCGGTACAAATATATAAAACTATTTCCATTCCACCAAATTTAATTTAAAAATAAGTAAAGTTTTTTTTGTGCCCTGGATGCCGGTGCAGATCATCCCTAATAATGATTGGCCACCAGTTGCGCATAATTTAGCCAAATTGCTGCGCATAAATGGGACCACCTGTAGCTCGCAACAGCACCCGATAATGATTGGCCCAGGACTATGATTGATAATCAAGTAGTTACGATGGCCAAACATTATCCGCCTCTGCTGCCAGATCTGCGCAAATAGCAAGCAAATAGCAAGCAAAGAAAAACCTCACCATTTCTGGTGAGGTCTCCTGAACAATAAAACTTACTAATCCAAAAACCTACTAAATTCTACCTGAACTAATCTTTTTAAACAAGTTCATATAGTTGTTATCTATCAATTCTTGCTGAGTTGTTAATACCTCATCAAATGATTTTAACTTACTAATTAATTCCCAGTTCTTTTTATCCCTGGAAACATACTTCTCATAATACTTCTTGTTTTCACTCAATTGTATTTTACAATACAATTTCGTGGAATGGTCAAACATTCTTAATGTCTGATCTTTCGACAATTTTTTAATCATAATACATTTGTTTGTTTTCGTTCTGCAAATATACACATAATGTTAATAACCGCAAAACTTTTTTTAACTTATTCACATTCAGGGCCAAACACTATCTGACAGGTCCCCCGACCCAGATCATTCTTCCAGGTAATACAAATAAAAAAGGGTGAACCGAAGTCCACCCCTTAACTTACTAACCAACCTATATAACCCAAATCTTAAAATCTCAAATTGATTTTGTCACGACTACCGAAGTTATACAACTCCTCAATCATTCCGATATATTGTTCAACTGTCCCACACATAGTGATTAAGTTTGGTCTTAATTGAACCTTATGTAAGAACTTCTCAAAGTTAAACTCTGGTTTCTTTGATAAGACTTTAACTAAAGCTCTAACAAAGATTGAACGATTGTACCCTTTGAAGAATGGTTTAAGTGACATAATGTAATCACCCCACATTCTCGCCTTACCCATATCACGTGTAGTAAAGTTACCACTCTCAAACTCGTTACGAGGAACTGATGAGAATGAATTTTTACACAACATCATACATTCAGTAACTTTAAGTTCTTTGTACTCCTTAATGAAGTTGTTTAACTTAATGTAGTGAGGATTGTTTTCTTCAACGAATCCGTGAATGTGGTCTGTAATAGCCCAGTTCTTCTGGTTTCTATTAAGGTTACGGATAGTTTCAAACCCCGCTTTTTTCTCAATAGTGTAGTGAACTGGAATACCCACTTGGATAGCCGCCTTCACTCGGTGTTGTCCGTCAATGACTTCACCTTTCTCATTGATAACGACATACGAACCAGGCTCCCAACCTCGTAACTTCATATTCTCAATGATACCTTTTACGTGTGAGTCTTTGATAATACGATTGTCACCACGAAATTTGAACTTGTTGTAATCTTTGGTAGAGTAAACCTCGTTTACTTTTTTACCTAATAATTGTACGTGTCCCATACTTAATTTTTGTTCAGTAACCTGTCCCCGTTTTTTGGATTATTTAAATTATAAATTGTTTAAACAAAGATATAAAGAAGTTTTCATTCCACCAAATTTATTTTAATATTTTTAAAAACTTTTTTATATGTTATTATAATACAGGTAGAACTCCATCAGTTCCATAGAATAAAACCCCACCATCATTACCCTCATCATCACAGGATAACATACAACTTGTACCATCATTCAGGACAAAACATACAGGTCGTTTATACCAACCCATCATTTCCATTTCCTCATCATTAAGATAACGAACTTCTACAATAGTTTTTCCCTCTAATACTCTCTTAGCTACCTTTGTCCAGTGTGAGTTTACTTCTTGGTCTTTTATGTTTGACATATCTTTTTGTTTTTGTTTACACAAAGATATAACAAATATTTCAATCCAACAAATATTATTTAATTTATTTTTTCCTGGGAAGAACCGGTGGCCGGTGATCCACCTGTCGGATAATGATTGGCTCAGCCAAACAAATTCAGTCCAGGGCCCACAGCGTCGGAAGGTGAGAGCCAAACATTATCGAACAGCGCACAGTGGCGCTGATCTGGTTCTTGGGCATAAAAAAAGGGAATGATATTTCTATCACTCCCTCTTACACATTAAACACAAATTATAAACACAATTTTATATAATATACATTATGTCTTTTATAATGTAAACTTAATTTGAAATTCTTTTTTCTGTTCTAATACATTCAGCTTCCCATTGTTCACAAATGAATAAGATTTCATTTAATGTGTCTACGTTAAACTTTTCGTATTCAGTTTCACAACTATCAATCGGGTCTGAACTCATCGAACTTGGGTTATAGATATTCATTTCCACATAATCTTCGGTGAAATATTCTAATAGACCAACAAAACTTCCTAACTCACCTGAACATATTGAAGGTGTTTCTCCCTCCAACTCTCCAATATTAAAACACCCATTAACTTTTAAGATGTCTGTAATACGTTTGATTAATTCTAACTTATCCATTTTAAATTGATTTAGTGTTATCCCAAATTATGTTACCATCCTCGTCATACAATTCCTCCGTAGGTTCTGCACCATTTTCATCTGGTATCATACCTTCAAGAGTGTCGTCAATTTGTTCCCACGGCAGTTCCGTGTTATCACCTCTCTCACGAAAGGCAATTGCCAATTTCTGAGCTTCCTCTAATGAGTTAGCCTCGATTTCAAATTCTGTACGATACCAGGTTGTAACCTTTGTATCTAAATGAAAGTTAAATGTCGTTGGGGTCTGTTCCATTGTCTATCGCTTTTTTAATTATGATTACAAGTATTACAACCATCGCAGCTAATACTACTACAACTCCGAATACTAAAAGTATATAATATAATATATTCATTGTTATTGATTTTAAATTTGACGAATACTCATATAATCTTCTAATTCCTCCAAAGGTATTCTTCCATTGTTGGAACTATAATACCCTTGTAATTTATACCTTTCTTTCCACTTGTCAAAAGCTTCGAAAGCTTTTTTCTTTGAGATGTAATAAGGTTTATCGAACTCAATCGTAAACCCGTCTGGACTTAATACTTGATACTTTGTCATAATTAATTTTTTTGTTCGGTACAAAGATATAATAAAAATATCATTTCACCAAATATTATCTAAATAAAGTTACAAACGATCCAAAATATTCTTCAAATACGTTGACCGCGTTTTCGTAATCACCACTCATCAT
>Ga0181358_1000033_pt1 | contig 52351 bp, 49 predicted proteins | sample Fa13VDMM110SD_FD_130096 | JGI IMG/M metagenome (GOLD analysis project Ga0181358, IMG submission 130096) | Freshwater viral communities from Lake Michigan, USA - Fa13.VD.MM110.S.D | ecosystem: Environmental > Aquatic > Freshwater > Lake | place: USA: Michigan | collected 2013-09-24 | reverse complement strand
CCTTTCCCAGTAATATCTCCAGTAACATCAATATTTCCAGTGCCAGTAATATTTTTGCTATTTAAATCTAGATTTCCTCCAAGTTGAGGAGTTAAATCTAATACAATATCAGTAATACCACTACCACCACCGCCACCAGTAGCACTAATAAATCCAGAGGCATCGACATTTAAACCAGAACCCGATGCAACCTTTACACCACCAAGGACAGTATCAGTAGCGATTGGTAATGTATACGCTCCAGGAATTGTTGGTTTATTAGTTAAGTCAGTATAACTTCCACTGAATAGAGTTGGTTTATTAAGTATTTGTGCTAGACCAGTTGTAGCAGTCCAGTTAGAATTAACTTGTGCTGTTGGGGTATCAGTAAAAACTCCACCAGTATCAGACCTATAAATGTCTCCATTACTAGTAGCACTTTTACCACTTCCAGCAATAACAATACCATTACCACAATATAATAATGAATAAATTTGTGTTATTTCAGCACCAGGATCATAAATTTTGGTAAATGTCTTACCATAATCATTAGACTTATAAATGTCTCCATCATTACTACCAGAACCATCGTCGCCACCATAGCTGCCACCACTTCCAGCAAAAACAATACCATTACCACAATATACTAATGAACTAATATGTTCTAGTCCTACACCCATTTCAATTTTAGTAAATGTCAGACCAAAGTCAGTTGACCTATAAATGTCTCCATCATTAGTACTGTAACCAAAATTACTGGAATTACCACCACCCGCAAGAATAATACCATTACCACAATATACTAATGAACCAATTTCTTGTAAGGTGCCACTGGGAGCAACCGATATATCAGTCCAAGTTAGACCAAAGTCAGTTGACCTTTTAATAAAGTTTCCTGCATTTGTAAGACCAGCTGGGCCCGCAAGAACAATACCATTACCACAATATACTAATGAAGTAATTGAATTATGGATTGAATCTAAAGTTCTGGTCCAGCTAGCACCATAATTTGTAGACCTATAAATGTCTCCATCTTGAGAACCGTAGGTGCCACCTCCTGCAAGAACAATACCATTTCCACAATATACTAATGAACAGATTGCTTCTAAATCCGCACCCATTTCAATTGGGGACCAGCTAGCACCATAATCAAAAGATCTATAAATGTCTCCCTGATTAAATTGACCACCAGATCCAGCAAGAACAATTCCATTTCCACAGTAAGCTAATGACCTAATAGAAATAGAGTTGAGGGAGGTTAGCGTCCAAGTAATCCCATAATTCGTAGACTTATAAATTCCGCCGTTAGCGCCATAGAAACCGAAACCAGATCCAGCAAGAACAATTCCATTACCACAATATACTAATGAATGAATGAATGATGGAGTATTGATATTGCCATCCGACATTTCAATTTTGGTCCAGTATTTACCAATATCATGATTAAGACCTAGTGACATCGTATTAGTATAAAGCGTATCAGAATCAGAAAGTTTTGCTAACGGTTCCCAATTACCACTATGAGCATAATATGCTTTTCCTGTATCATGAGCATGAGCAAACATTCCGTGCCAATCTGAAGCGGATGGCAAACTAGCAAGCGTATCAAAATGGAATCTTAACTTGCTTGATTGACCTTGAAGTTCAATTGTTGATGAAGTTCCTCCAGTAATATCAAATGTCTGTGTATCTAAGTTGCCACCAAGTTGTGGAGTAACGTCCGCTACAATATCACTGATGCCACTAGTAGCACTAACAACTCCATTGGTAATACTCAATCCAGATCCAATCAGGATACCACCAAGAACAGTAGTAGTAGCAGTTGGTAGTGAGTATGGGGTAGTACTAATAACACCACTGGTTATAGTAATAGTAGTATTATCTACTTTAACTCCACCCAAAGTATTTACCGATGCCGTTGGTAAAGTATACGATCCAGTATTTGCACTAAGAATACCAGTTACTGAATCTATACTTAGATTGGCACCAACTTTAATTCCACCCAAAATACTTGTGGTTGCAGTTGGTAAAGTATAACTACTACCACTGCTTCCTCCAGTATTTGTAATACCACTACCGCCCAGTATTGTTAACGTTATTGTAATTGGAGTGAGAGAAACACTTCTATTTGTTACGCTTAAATATATTATATTTGTTCTGGGACTATCATTATTAAACCCTAATACACCAGGAGTAATTAAAACAGTATCATTATCATTTGCTGTTCTGATTTCTGCAATAAGTCCACTGCCACTTAATGGATCTTGACCTTCACTACGAGTAATATCAGCATCACGAGAAACATCATCAGTGTATATTCTGATCCAAGATTCTTTGCTTGCATTAATTTTATATATTGTATATGTTTCATGCCCAACAATATTTAATTCTGTATATGCATCTGTAGCAAGTGATGCCGTTGTTCCTGATACGGTTTGTATTGAAGGTAGAAGCGCATTTCCTCCAGATGAGCTAACAACTCCATTACCGTCTATTGATAATCCAGATCCAAGTTTAATACCACCTAAAGTGTTTGCTGTTGCTACTGGTAATGTATACCCACCAGCGGCAGCAGTTATTACTCCACTACCATTAATAGTAATAGTAGATCCGTCAACTTTAACTCCACCCAAAATACTTGTGGTTGCAGTTGGTAAAGTATATTGAGTTGGTATAGTTGGTTTGTTTTGAATAAAATTGAGTGATGTATTATTGGTTTGATTCCAATCTGCTTGCACTGGCGCAACGCTACCAATTGTAATTCTTTTGTTTCCAGAATCCCAATTTACAGTTGTTCCTGCACTACCAGCAAATTCAATAGTATCTGTTAGTCCAGAACTAGGAATTAAATCAATAATTGCATTGTTACTATTCGTATTTCTACCTGTCAAATCATACGTGATTACTGTTCCACTACCGCTACCGCTACCAGATACAACACTATTGATAACTTTATTAACACTATCATAAGTATATGTAATCCCAACTTTACTACCATTAATAAGCATTAATGCTGCTGCATCTTTAGCAAACGCATCTGTGTATTGTGTTACTACAGTTGGCGGTGCTCTAAAAGTAATTGTAGTTGGATTTGTTCTCTCAATTAATAATCCATCTGCTCCAACAAAAGTAATATCCGTGTTTACCGTTGCAATACCAATTTCTTGTAGTCTTACTTTTATTTGATTACCTGTAGCAAGTTCAGTAGTAAAATTATAAATTCTTCCACTTAAAGTTAATTCATTAGTAGACCTAGAGATATTAAGTCCAGAACTTACTTTGATAATAATATCACTATTTGTTCCTGCAGAATCAGATAACCGTAATGCTTTTCTATCTGATTGATTAACGCTATTAATTACAACATCTTGTGCTGATGTGGAATATGTTTTTTGGAAATTGCCAATAAGTACTTGTAGATCTGATGACGTAGAACTATTAGTAGTTACAATTCTTTGACTAGTCCAACTACTATTGTGTGAATAATAAAGAGCACCGCCAGATTCCGAATATGCTATAGCTCCTTCGTTTCCAGAAGCAGTTGAAAATTCAGCAAGAGTTGGATGATAAAATGGTATTAGATTTTTTACTCGTGGCGCAGTAATTGCTCCATCATCAGCAATGATAACCAAAGAGTTTTGAACTTCTAATCCAGTAGATCCATTAAATCTAGTGATTGCTTTATCAGTAGAAATAACAGGACCAATCATAGTGCCGCCACCACCTCCACTGCCAGCAGCAGATGCAGGAGCCCATTGAGTGCCATCCCAACGAAGAATATTTCCTATTGTTGGAGTTGCATCCGAAACATCAGAAAAATTTCTAAGTAACGTTGGTATGGTGGGAGTGTTAGTTAGGTCAGTATAATTACCACTGAATAAAGTGGGTTTATTTAAAATAGCAGTAATACCACCAGTAGCACTCCAGTCAGAATTAACTTGTGCTGCTGGAATTGTGGGTCGGTTTATTAAAGAATTGTAATTATTATACTCTGATGGAGTAGGTAAATTTACATAAGTAGTTCCGTCGTTTGTAAATTCCCATCTATCAGTAAGCTCATTCCATCTAATTGCTGTGTCAGTTGAAGATCCTCTGTTTACAATTATATCAGCATTTGACGATGGTGTTCCAACAACAGAATCATTTAAAACAAGTTGACTATTAGTAACGTTTAATGTAGTAAGATTAGTTGTAGTTGTAGTGCCAATAACATTTAGGTTACCAGTAATAACTAAATTTGCTAATGTAGCAGAAGTATTTTGAGTAATTGCTGATAGTGTGACCCACGAAAGTCCACCTCCAGTGCTTGTCAAATACTGCCCTGCGCTTCCTGCGCTTCCTTGAGGACCAGTAGTTATTAAACTTAAAGGAGTTATTCCGTTTGGAAAAGCAACAGGATTTACTCCAGTTAAACTACTAATACTATCTGTTAGTGTTGTTGATGAAGAAACACTAGTATTTACAAGAAGTGATGTAAAAGATTCTGCAGCGTTTCTTATAGTGTAAGTAGATAAATTTGGGGGAGTAAATGTAAATACTCCAGTTTGATCATTAAATGATAAAGATCCAGATCCTGATGCGCTTTGACTTGATACACTTAAATTAGTTAAATTTATAGATCCACCGCCACTACCACCAGTAGCAGTTGCGTTTATTCTAGAATTTAATGAATCATAAGCAAAACTAATTCCACTATGAAAACCATTAGTTAAAAGATTTGCAGCAACTTTCTCAACTGTTGACCACGGAAATTGACTGGCGTTTGGCGGCATTATGTCTCTCTATTCTTTCCTTAAACATATTTATAGTTTTAATTTTTTTTTGGTATAAATACATATAGAAAATTTAGCAGAAGGGGAGAGTGATCCTTCATGGCAACGTCAAACAAGGCGTTCGTCGTTAAAAACGGCGTCGTAGTACAAAACCAAAATACTTTAGAGTTAAAAGAATTATCCATTAATGGAGAAAATTCTGTTTCTCTTAGGGCACCATCTGCTCTTTCTGCTAATTACACATTGACGTTTCCATCTAGCGCAGGAGACACTAGACAGGTATTACAAACGAATGGATCGGGAGATCTATCGTGGGTAACACCTGTTTTTGTTGAGGATGTGTTGGCGTTATCAATCGCATTGGGGTAATAAATGGCAACAAATACATTCAAATCCAAAGTAGGTGCAGCAGTAGGAACAAGTTTAACTTCGGTTTATACTTGTCCAGCAAGCACAGTATCAATTATTATTGGTCTAAACCTAGCGTGTGTTGCAACCTCATCTGTTGTTGCTGATATTATCATTGATAAAGCAGTAGGATCTGACGCAAATCTAATTAAAAATATTCCCATTCCAACTGGATCTTCTTTTGAAGTATTGTCGGGGCAAAAAATTGTGTTGGAAGTAGGTGATGTTGTAAAGGCAAAATGCGATACTGCAGGTGGCATGGATGTATTATTAAGCTTTTTAGAAATTACTAATTAATACGAGGTGCTATGCCATACTTAGGAATTAGTCCTACTAGGACAGACAACAGAAAACTTGATACTCCACTCCAAAGAGTTGGTGGTGGTGTTGGATTTAATGGAACCACAACTCAATTCTATTTAACTATTGATAGTGAAGCTGTTTATCCTGATACAGAACTTTTATTTCAAGCAATATTAAATGGTGGTCAATTAAATCCAAAAGTTGACTTTTTAATTCAAGGTAATATAATTACCTTTGCTATTGCTCCTTCATCTTCAGCAGTATTTTTTGCTATTCTTGGTGATAGAGTTTCACTAAACAAACCAGCAACAGATAGTGTAACTACAAGCACTATTAGAGATGCAGCAGTCACTACGATAAAAATTGCTGATGGTTCTATCACAGCAGATAAAATTGCCGATGGCACTATTATCGCTGCAGATGTTGCTGATGGCGCAGTTACTACTACCAAGTTAAGTGGTGTTCCTGGAGGAGAAGCAGTAACAACTGCAAAAATTCGTGACTTAAATATTACTACTTTAAAAATTGCAGATCTAGCGGTAACAACTGCTAAAATTGCTGACAGTAATGTAACAACTGGTAAAATTGCTGATAGTAATGTAACCACAATTAAAATTGCTGACAGTAATGTAACAACCGCTAAAATTGCTGATGATGCAATTACTGCTGATAAAATTGCATCTGGTGCAGTTGGCAATACAGAATTATCTAATTCATCAGTATCAACTAATAAAATTGCCAATGATGCAGTTACTTCTGCTCAAATTGCGAACGGTGCAGTAGGCACAACTGAGTTATCAACAGGAGCAGTAACAACCGATAAAATTAATATCAATGTAGTTTCTGATCCAGTAAATCCTGTTGATGGGCAGTTAGTTTGGAATACTTTTACAAATAGCGCAAAAGTTTATAACACAAGTGCAGGTAGATGGGACGAGTTATTAACTACTTCAACTGGAGGATCTTTAATTGGTTGGGAATTAAAAGCAGCAATTCCTTCGTCTGTATCTACATTACAGGAAAAATCAATATTTCCTGTGAATAACGTTACTTATGTTGTTACTGTACCAAATGGCACCGCTGGTGGGTTCTATGTAGATGGTGTTCAGAAACCCAGTTTAACTTTAGAAGCAAATAGTGTTTATACTTTTGATCAATCAAATGCATCAAATGTAAACCATCCATTCAGATTTTCTATTGACAATAGTACAATTTTTTCTGGATATGCTGGGGAAATTTCTGTAGTTGGAACTCCAGGTTCTGCAGGAGCTTATACTAGAATAACTCCTAATTCTTCCTATCCCGCTACAATATATTACAGATGTAGTAATCATACTGGCATGGGTGGAACGATTTCTATTTCCAGTCAAATTGTAGTTAAGGCATATTCATTCAATAACAGTAATACAACTCCACGACACGTAGTAGTTTCTACTAATGGCAAAATTTCATATTCGTCTAATTTAACAAATTGGAATTCTTCAACACAAGTAACTGCAAACAATATAAACACTGTATCTTTTGGAAATTCATTCTTTTTTGCGGGAGCAGAAAGTAATACTTTATTGACATCATCTGATGGAATTGGGTGGACTGCTGCATCTGGTCCATTTGGAGCATCTGGAGCATCCATTACAGCGTCACATTATGCAAACGGAATAGCTTTGATTGGTGGTAGTTTTGGAGAAATTGCTTCTTCTACAGGAGCAACTACATTTACGTTAAGAACCAGTAATATATCATCAGTTGTTAATTCTTTTACATACAATAATGGAATTTTTCTTGCTGGAGGAAGTGTTGGTGATATCATTTCAAGTAGTGATGGTAATAGTTGGACTCAAAGATTAAATATCGGTGGAACAAAAAAAGTTTTCTTACAACCTTATGGCACTGGATTTTTAGCGGTAATTGATGATTTAAACAATAATAATGTCGTAATTAAACAATCGTCTAATGGCATTGTCTGGACAGATTTAGTAGTAAATCCAACCAATATTAATACGGTTAATTCATTTGTATATTCTACTGCTACTCAAGCATTTTTAATACTTGACAATCAAGGTTTCTCATATCGTTCGGTTGATGCAATAAATTGGAATGTATTTAACCTACCAACATTTGAATTGGGAACTACATTAAATTCCACATCAATTAGTTTGGTTAATATTGCAGGAGTAAATACATATATTTTATTTGGCACTAAAACAGTTTCAACTACTTCGTCGCCTTATTTTGGTGTTGGCGTTTTTAACACTACTAACACTCAATTAGAATCAAATAAAAATTATATTATTGATACTTCTTATGGATTACTGTCCTTATATTTACCAGTAAATCCTAATATAGGCGACATTGTTCGCCTTGCTGATGGTGCTAATACTTGGGCATTAATTCCCGCTACTATTTTATCTGGAGCAAAATCATTTTTGGTAAGCACTGGATCTATAGATAATACATTAATTTTAGATTTTTCTGGAGTAAATATTGATATAGTTTGGACAGGAATTTATTGGAGGGTATACTAAAATGGCTATTAATTTAAGTAATTTAGTTGGTGGTGGTGGAGGATCTGGAAGTCAATTTGATCTTCTAGAATTTCACGCCTTTAGAAGAACATCTGATGGTATGTTAATTTATACCTTAGAAGATACTACTTCTAATATTACTATCAACGTACACGAAGAACCTATTGATGGAGAATTCGCTGCGTTAGATGAGGATTATGTTTTGCCTTTTCCACTAGGAAGAGAAAGAAACAATATTAATGGATTGGGAGATTTAAATGATGCTAACGATAAATATCAACAGTATAAATTTCTTGACAAAAAAATAAGATATTTTATTGATGAAGACGGTTATATCGTCGCAAGATTAAACAACAACTTCACATACACAGGTCCTAAGTAATAGGTAATTAATATGGCAGATTTCAGATTAGGCAGATTAAAATTTAATTGGAGAGGCGCTTGGGCTGCTACCACAGCTTTCGAAATTGATGACATTGTGAAATTTGGTGGCAACACATATGTTTGCGTTGTAAACCATACGTCTGCCGCATCTGAGGCAGCATTTTATACAAATGATATTGGAGCAACTCCAACAAGATGGAACTTACATGTTCCTGGATACGAAACTCAAGGAGTTTGGGCGTCAAATACATTCTATAAATTAAATTCATTGGTTACCTATGGTAACACCATTTATGTTTGTGTTACTCCACACTTATCAATTGGTACATTTGAAGAATCAAAATTCTCGGTTTATCTTGAAGGATTAAAATTCGAAGATACTTGGAGTAGCACAACAGAATATCAAGATGGAGATATTGTTTCATATGGTGGATATACATTTATATCAAAAACCATAAACACAAATATTATTCCAGGATCAAGTGCAACAAATTGGGGATTATTAATTAAGGGATTATATCCTCAAGGATATTGGGTAAGCGGAACTGCTTACAAGCCTGGTGATGTAGTGCAATATGGTGGATCACTTTATGTTGCTATTACTAGCAGCACTAATATCGTGCCTTCGTCAGATGCAACAAAATGGAATTTTGTGCAATCTGGTTTCAAGTGGAGAGGCACATGGAGTGCAGTTACTGATTATGCTATAGGTGATGTGGTATTTAAGAACGCTAGTGCGTTTATAAATATTCAAGAATACACCATTGCTAATGGTGGAGCAAGGGATCCCGAGCAAGCACCCGCTTTCTGGGAATTATTTGCTCAAGGTGATAACACAACAAACGTTTCAGCTCAAATCGCGGCAGTCAAGGGTATAGCTCTGACTTATGCTTTAACATTCGGATTCTAATTTTAAAACGAGGATTAAACTAAAATGGCAAGAAAATTAGCATTTGACTATTCATTTGATAAAGCTGCCAAGCAGATTACATTAAATGGTAATGTCAACTTCAAAAGATTACTTCTAATTAATAACGCGACGGCAAACATCGTTATCTATAACGTTGGTGATGCTGCGCTGAAAGCAACTGCGGTGCAATACAACGCACTAACTGATAAAACTATAGTTTTTCTAAACTATGATACCACTGGAATGTCAAACTCTGACGTTCTACAAATTTTCCTTGAGGAAGATGGTGTTGAAATTAAGCCAGTAGATACTCTGCTTGACCCAGTATCCAAATTCCGTATATCAGAGCCAAATACTCTTATTGATACTGACTTCGAATATGGTCTTCAAGCAACCAAGTGGGAAACACTAGAAAGAGTGAATAATATTCCTGGATATTATTCAATAACAGGAGATACTCCTTTATCAAATATTGTAGATGTAACCTGTAATGGGACTAAAAATGTTACAGTAACAACTTCTTCTCCACACGGATTAACTTCTGGTATTCCTATTGATGTTCGTGGTTTGGATAGTGTTACCGCAGAAGGCACATTTTTAGTACGCAAAACAACAGATTTAACCTTTACTTTTATAACAGGAAGCACACAACCAGGATCTGCTGCGGTGCCAGTAAGTATTAATACTGCTTATGTAACTATTACTGTTGGTCGTTTTTACGTACAATCGCAAGTTCCTACTGACAATAGTGTTGCTATTGATGAAGGTCCTGTAGTTACCGACAATGCTACTAGTAGTAGATTGACCGTTACTACTCCATATAAGCATGGATTTAAAGTTGGATCTCCTTTCTATTTGACTAACACCTTAGCAAATCAATCAGTAACATTTTCTGCGGGATCAATTACTAGTGGTGGTAATGTTGAAGATAGAATTTCTTATGGTCTTGACACTGGCGATTTTAATCCATATGAACCTTTCCACGTTGGTACATCTCTTCGTGTAATTGATGCAGCTACTTCAATTAGTGTTTCTACTGATTTTATAACTATTCCTAACCATGGTTTGGTAACAGGCGACCCAATTACATACTTAGGATCTACTGGATCACACCCAACTATTAGCGCAGTTACTACTGGTAGATTTAATATTGCTGCGGGATCTCTTCCCATCTACAATAATGGAACAGGAGCGCAAGCTTCATCTTTCCTTTATGTTAACGTAATTGATGCAGATAATTTTAAACTAGCATCAAACCCACAAGATGCTTATAATAACACTAATTTGGTTGATTTTGCTGCTGCTGGAACTGGCACATTAACATTCTCGTTATTTAATAGCAGAGGTTATGATATTGAAACAAATATCAATGGTATTCAGACCATTAACGGACAATCTGAAATTAGAATATCTTTCAACGGAAAAACCAATAAGCAGATGGGAATATTCCCAGAGCGTCAAATTACGCTAAGTGATACTGGCATTTCTAGTTTAGATGGTGTTTATGTTGTTAAGGCAGTGCCACAAGCTCCTGGATTTACAAGTCAAAACTGGAGAGAAACTGATACCTTCTTCATTATGGAAGGTCCAACAAATAGCAATGGAGCTTCTTTTGTAAATCAAACTGCTTCAGTAACTTATTCATTATCAGGAACTGCTGCTACTACAAACACACTTATTAGAAATAAAACTTTTGAGAATACTTTTTCACCAACAATCACTGCTGCTAGTGGATCAGCATTAACTGTATCTACTTTAAGTAATCTTGGTGATGGAGATTTGCCAACTCGTGTTGGATCGGTTGTAAGGTTTAGTAATGTAGGGTCATTGACAGGCGTAGCGATTAACACAAATTATTTCGTGTCTGCTGTTACTGCTACTTCAATTACTTTATCTTCAACAAATCCATCCGTTGCAGTTACTGCACTTACTATAGGTGGCACTGTAGGAGCAGCTGTAGTTAAAGTATTCCGCTCAGGTATTCGTGCTCAAATTCACGATGGGTCCACTTCATGGTTAAATCACAATCGCGTTTCTATACACGATTGGTGCTCGATAACTGGAAAAATGTTTACTCGTGAAACTATTTCATCAGATGGAATTTTTATTAAAAACCATGGTTTGGTATCTGGTGTACCGATTATGTTTATTGGTGGTGGTAACACTTGGACTGGCGGCGCTAATGCTCCTGTAGAATCTGCATCTGCAACGGTAATTTACTACGCAGAGCCAACCAACAAAGATGTATTTGAACTTCGCACAGCAGAATCAGTTTCTGGTCAAGGTCCATATGGAGCAACAGGAACAACGAGAGTAAACTTCTCAACTGCTAATACCTGGGCGGGTGGTATTTATCAAATTCAACCTGGATTTACAGTAAGTCAATTTACAGCAGCTGCTGGCGGTAGCGGTGGTGGACGCGATAGAGTGTTAACAGCATATGCTAATTTGCCTACTTACATGACAGAGAAAGCAGAAATTATTATTAAAAATGGTACAGGATCTGCAATGCCTAGTGGCACAACTGAAACTCCAAACACTTATTCTTCATTCCAAAAATATTTTGCGAGAACATTAGTTAACTTAGGTCCATCTAACGTTGGAGAATTTTCACTAACACTTTCAGAAACAGGATCATCAATTAATTTTACTGGTGCTGCTACTTCTGGTGCTGCTGCTGGTGGTAAATTTATTTGTATAAGAATTTCTGAAAACCAATATTCGAATAGTTTTTATCTACCAAATCACGGTGGTATTTCTGGACAGAGAACTAATTATAGTATTTCTGGTTCTTTCACTGGTGGTACTACAGATACACAAGCAGTTTTCCCTGCTACTACTGGATTCCCTGGACCTCTATTTGACTATGTTACTGATATAACAGGAGTCAATTGGCCTAGAGTTAATGCTACATTAACACAATCAACTGCAATTTCAGGATTGAGTAGTGGCACTATTTATTATATGGTGCCCACTACTGATGACATTTTTAAAGTGCAAACTTATAGTGCATCAACTCTTCCAACTGGACAACCAACAGTTCAAATGACAATTACTGGTACGCAATCACAGGCAACTACTTCAGTCAGTGGTCCATATGGTGTTACCAAAGTAAAATTTGCAAATACTGCGGTTGCTAATCCTGCTGGCAATAGAATTTTCTTACCTATAGAATCACAAACATTAGTTGAAGGAGATGTTGTTCGTTACGAAAGTACTGGAGCAACAGAAATTGGTAGTGCTTATACAGGTGCTCCTGGTCTTGTCAACGGAAATCTATTTTCGGTGAGAAATGTAAGTGATTCCACAATACTTGCTACTGGATTATTCACTACAATTAATCATGATGCTGATGCTACGGTATTAACTTTAAACACTACTATTGGTAGTTCTTTACAGATTGGAAATACATTATTTACTGGTGCATATTTAAGAGAAAGATTGTTAATTACAGGAATAAGTGGAAATACTATTACCGTACAAAGAGGATATGCAGGCACAACTGCAACTGCAATTCCAGCAGAAATTACTCTATATCGTGTATTTGGAAGTTTCCAATTACAAGTAAGAGATACTTCTACTCCACGGTCATTCAGTGTGCTGGTCGCATCTGCTAATGCTACTACTGATACATGGAGCTTAACTAATCACGGTTTAAGAATTGGCGAAACTGTTGCTATTTCTGCTTTATCGACATCAGGAACAATTAATAACACTCTTATTAATGTTACCAGCCAAGCAGCAAACGCTCAACTTTATTTTGCTATTCCTATAGATGCCAATAACTTTAAATTGGCACATTCTAGAGCTGCTGCTTTTGCTGGATTTCCAATTGATATTACTGCCGTTGGCACTGGCAGTTGGTCTTTTGTGCAATACTATGATTCAGTACCTCTTGCTTCAACGGCAAGTGGCACCCATAAATTAGTAAATGTTTCATCAACTGGAACAATTGACGGTTCTTATGATGCTTCTACGGTGTCTGATTATAAAATGACATTCGATCCAGGAAATACTATTAATAATCGTGTTATCACGTTTGACCCTGCTAAAAATACAGATTTAAAGACAGGAACATTTTTCTATCAAGACCACGGATTAACAACTGGCACAAGAGTTAATTACTCTAAGAATGGAGTTATTTTTGAAATTGGTAGATCTTCTGGAAATACCAACCCAAGAGCTGGTTATAATGCTTTATATGATTTGCAAATTACTAGTATTACAACAACTGGAACTACAGTAACTTATAATTTTGCTACTCTTTCATTCTCACCATTTGATATTGTCCCCAATCAAACTGTAAATGTTTATGGTGTTACGGTTGGTGGTTCTTCTGTTAACGGTTATAACGGTACATTTAAAGTTGTTTCATCAACTGTTGGATCAGTAACGGTTAATAACACCACAACTGGCGGAAGTCCTGCTGGATCTTCGTTTGTTTCTGGCACTTACTATGCTATCCGTAGAAACCTTGATATGTTCCAACTTGCTTATACTAAGCAAGATGCTGTTAATGGGATTGCAATTCAGAATTATTCAACGACAGGAACAACAAATGCTGGACATACTTTAACTACTTCTCAAATAACAGGGGAGTCTCTCGGTAATGGTCTTGCTACAATTGTTGCTAGAGACATTATTGTAAATGCTTCTTCAGTTTCTAATATATTAGCAGCGACTGATAGAATTGTATTTAATGGACACGGTTTTATTACTGGCGACAGAGTAGTTTATCAAGTATGGGGTAATGGAAGACAAATTAATGGTTTAGTTTCTGGTAGACAATATTTTATTTGCAACAACGTAAACACAAACACACTTGGAAAAGGTGGAGCAGCAACTGGTCAAGCATTAAATCAATTCTCATTACACAATACCTGGGTAGGTGCTTACACAAACACTGACCTTGTTGACATCCTGGGAGTTGGCACAAGCACACTTCACCAGTTTAAGGTTACAAACCCAACAATGAGAGGTACAACCTTTAAAGGTGAATGGAATAACTCTGACTCTTATGTATATGGTGACGTAGTTCTATTCAGAAACAACCATTATATGTCGGTCGCTGGTGCTACACCTCCAGGATCTACATCTTTCGTTGCTAACGCAGCTCAGCAACCAGTGAATGATTCTGTCGGTCAAGCAAACGTTAACTGGATGATTCTTTCACCACTCCCCTCATATACAACCAAATTCCTTGCTCAATATAGAGGTGGAGATACAGTTAAGTTGTCTAGTAAAATGCCAATCAAAACTTTGGTATTTTCTGGCACTACTGTTGCAAATACTACTACTGGTATTTTTACTATCAGCAACCACGGGTTAAGTACTGGTGATGGTGTTGTATATAAATTAGATGCTCAAGGCGGATGGCACCAAGCTACTAATGGCAACTGGCAGGAATATGTCTCTCAACTTCCTCAACTGCCATACACAGGTATGACAGCTAATACTTTATATTATATAAACGTAATTAATGCTAGTGAATTTACTATTCATAGTTCTGCTGCTGGTGCATTTATTGGTGGGTCTTCTGGTACAGGAGTTGATCAACTTATTCCTACTGGAAACGGTACTGGTACTGCACATCGTTTTGAAAAGTATGAAGGTTATGTATTTGAAATGAATGTTGTCGCAGTAAACAATGATTCTGATATGATTGTTTCTGACCCATACCCAACTCGTCAGATTACTTTCAATCCGCAAACAACCGTAACTGCAGTATCTGGTCTATTAACTCCAGTTATTTCAGCGGAAAGAGATGAAATTTATATTCCAAATCACGGATTAAATACTGGTGTTAAAGTTTATTATTCTGCTGGTTTTGGTATTGGTAATGCTATTGGTGGATTAACTGAAGGTTCTACTTATTTCGTAATTAAAATCAATGATGATGTAATTCGTCTTGCTACTACCCTAGCAAACTCTCTCACATTCCAATTTATTGATCTAAGTTCAACAGGTCAAGGTTTCAATCACTACTTGGTTGCTGCTACCTATTGCTCTAGCTCGTTTATTCGTTATCAATCAACTGGTGTGCTTTCAGCAGATAGTGTATTAAGTGGAGCAAACTACTACCTAAACCAAAATACTTCCAACATCAGAGATGGTATTCTACAGGCAATACCATTTGTCTATGAAACTCAACTGTTTGTAAGACCAGATTGTCTCAATCTTCATAGATCATTTGACGGTGGTGTTGAAATTTCTCCTGCGAGAGCGCCTGGAGTAACGATTACTAGACAAACAAGAAGATACTTCCGTTATCAATCAGGTAAAGGTTTACAGTATTCAACTGGTATTAACTTTAGTCCATCAATTGATGTTTCTAATATCACTCACGACGGAACAACATATGCTACAGTTGTAACTAGAAAACCACATAAACTATCTACATCTAATAAAATTATGATTCAAGATGTGGAAGTAACAAGTGGTGTTGTAACTCCGTATACTACTCCATCCAGTGGACTTTTCTTCACTGTGCAAAGTGTTATTGATCAGTTTACATTCCGCTATGCTACTAATGGTGTCCCATCTGATTTAAATCCTAGTGGATTCCCTGCACTATTCCTTTACGAATGGAGTGATGCTAAAGTTCGTGCTGGTATGTTTGACGACCAAAACGGTATGTTTTTTGAATATGATGGTCAGCAATTACATTGTGTAAGAAGAAATTCAACTTCTCAACTGGGAGGAACTGTTTCCGCCACATATAAGAGTAACGCTATTGTTGGACTTAATACTAGGTTTACAAAGCAATTATCTATTAATGATAAAGTTGTAATTCGTGGTATGTCTTATAAAGTTACTGCAGTTGATTCTAATACTTCTATTCATATTACACCTTCATATAGAGGCACAACTAGATCAAAAATTATTATGACAAAAACTGAAGATCTACGTATTCCACAAACACAATGGAATATTGACAAGTGTGATGGTAATGGTGTAACAGGACTTAAATTTAATATTAATAAAATGCAGATGGCATACATGGATTATTCCTGGTATGGCGCTGGTAAGGTTCGCTTTGGATTCAAAGATCAAAATGGTATCGTAACCTACGTGCATGATTTCGTGCATAATAATAAAGAAAACGAAGCCTACTTACGCTCAGGTAACTTACCTGCTCGTTATGAAATTGAAAATGGAGATAATCCTACTTACGCTCCTTCACTCTACCATTGGGGTGCTTCTGTAATTATGGATGGTAAGTTTGAAGATGATAAAGCATATCTCTTTACTGTTGCTTCTGGATCTGCTGGATCTGATACTGTTAACGTACCTGGATCTTCTTCTGGAATTGCTGTGCCTATTCTTTCAATTCGCCTTGCTCCATCGGTTGATACTTCACTTGTTGGACCTATCGGTGAGAGAGATCTCATTAACCGAATGATTCTAAAGTTGAATTCTTGTGGTCTAGTTGCTCAACCAAGAGAAGTTAACTCTTCTGGAGCGCAAATTGCGGCAAGAACAGATGCTACTTCAATTCGTTTGATTTTGAATGGTAACTTATCACAGTCAGCATACTTCACTAATTACGGTGCTCCTTCATTATGCCAAATCATTAAGCATACAGGACAATCGGTTGATACCATTACTGGTGGTATTAGCATCTTCGAATTCCGTGCTGCTGCTGGTGCTTCTATTACACAAGCACTAGAAGAACTAGTTGAAATGGGTAATTGCATTCTCGGTGGTGACTATGTATTCCCCAACGGTCCTGATATTCTAACTCTTGCAGTTGTAACTACAGTACCTTCTACAATTTCAACTAACTTCGGTCAAACTCAAGTTACTGCACGTATCACTTGGACTGAATCACAAGCTTGATTCTTTCATACATATATTTTGAGGGGGGAAACCCCCTCTTTTTTTATTGTTTATAAATAATTATGGATTTAGTATTACTTTAACTATGGCAGCAATACCAACTAATTTGCTTATAGAGCAAGGTACTAATTTCGAATCAGAAGAATTTATTATTCCTGTATATAACAATATTAACGTTCCTTTAAATTTAACTTCGTATACCGCAGTATCGAAATTAAAAAAATCTTACACAGCAACAAGTTTTAGTAACTTACAAGTTACTTTTACAAATAGATCGGCAGGAAAAATTAAATTATCTTTATCAAATTCAGCTACTGGATTGTTGAAGCAAGGAAGATATGTTTATGATCTAGTTATTATTTCCAGCACTGGAGATAAACGTAGAGTTATCGAAGGTATTGCAACAGTGACTCCTGGAGTTAGTTAATGTCAAAATCTCAACCAGCTACAAGAGAAGAATTAAAAGAATATTGTCTTCGTAGATTGGGAGCTCCTGTTCTAGAGATTAACGTTGATGAAGATCAGATTGAAGATCTTATTGATATGTCTTTGCAGTATTTCAATGAGAGACATTCGGATGGCGTTGAAAAAATGTTTCTTAAACATAAATTTACTGAAGCAGATGTAACCAGATTTCAAACAAGTAATGCTATCACCACTTCTTCGAATGGTGATACTTGGGAAGAGCGTAATAATTACTTAGAAGTGCCAGATCATATTATTGGAGTAGAAAGATTATTTTCGTTTGTCTCTTCTTCTATTCGTGGTGATTTGTTTGGTATCGAATATCAAATGTTTCTTAATGATCTTTATGCATTTGGATCGCTTGATATTTTAAACTATTACATGACGAAATCATATCTGGAAACATTAGATATGGTTTTAAATACTGGGTCTATGATTCAGTTGCGATATACCAAACGTCAAAATCGTTTGTATATTGATTATGAACCTAAAACTATCACCAAAGATAGAATCATTGTTGTTGAATGTTATCGAGCACTCAACCCAAATGATTATGTAAAAATATTTAATGATAGTTTTTTAAAACGTTATATTTCTGCACAAATTAAAAAACAATGGGGGCAAAACCTTATCAAATTTAATGGAGTGCAACTTCCTGGTGGAGTTTCTCTCAATGGAGAAAAATTATACGAAGAAGGAAAAGCGGAAATTGCTGATATTGAAAACAAAATGCAATCGGAATATGAATTACCACCAAACTTTTTGACAGGTTAATATGGCAAAAAGTGTATATTTTCCACAACACGGTGGAATATCGCCAGAGCAAACTTTAATACAAGATTTAGTTGACGAGCAATTAAAATTATTTGGTGCTGAGGTTTTTTATATTCCTCGTCAAATGCTCATTGATAGATCTTTAGGAGACGTAGTAATGTCTCGATTTAAAGAAGCATATTTAATTGAAATGTATCTTGTAAACGTAGAAGGTTTTGGTGCACAATCAGAATTTATTTCTAAGTTTGGTTTGAGAGTTACTGATGAAATTACGTTTATTGTTTCTCAACGTCGTTGGGAAGATGTGGTAAGTAAAGAAATCACTTTAAAAGTGCCATCAAGACCAAACGAAGGAGATTTAATTTATTATTCTTTAACTGATGATTTTTATGAAATTAAATTTGTAGAAAGAGAATCACCATTCTACCAGTTAGGAAAAATTTATTACTTTACAATGACAGCAGAAATTTATGAAGCAGGTAATGCAATATTTGAAACAGGAAATGCAAATCTTGATAGCATTAGTAAAAATAACCAAGATGCATATGCATTTCCTGTATATTTAAAAGTTAATGGCACAGGCAATTATAATATACAAGAAAAAGTTAATCAAACATATACGCCACCAAATTCACTTACTCCCGTTACAGTAACGGCTACTGTTGCTGATTGGGAACCAGCACAACGATTATTAAAACTAACATATATAAATGGTAATCTAGCACTTAATGTCAGTTTAATCGGGCAAACCAGTGGTGCTACACATGTTGTTGATAGTTTCTCTACAATCGATATAGAGTTAGAAAATAATGATTTTGCACAAAATAAATATTTTGAAGATTCGGCAGACGATCTCATTGATTTTGAGGAAGGAAATCCGTTTGGTGAATTTGGAGATATCGGAGGATCATTCTAATGTTAGGTAATCATTTTTATCATTCATGTATTAAAAAAACAGTTGTTGGATTTGGCACACTGTTTAATAACATTCAAATAATTAAAAAAGATCCACAGTCTGGTGTGGAAATTGAGCGTCAAAAAGTTGCTATTGCTTATGGCCCAAAAAATAAATACCTAGCTAGATTGGAGCAAAATCCAGATGTAGGTCGTAAAGTTGGTATTACATTACCAAGAATTTCGTTTGAAATGACTTCAATAAATTATGATCCATCTAGAAAAACAAGTCCAATTTTAAAATATTTAAAAGAATCTGGATCTAGCACTGGAGTAAAAACACAATATATGCCAGTGCCTTATAATATTGGATTTCAATTAGGCATTATATCAAAATCACAAGACGATGCTTTGCAAATTATAGAACAAATTCTGCCATACTTTCAACCATCTTTCAATATTACTATTGAAATGATTCCAGAGATGGACGAAAGTAGAGATATTGCTTATGTATTAAATTCTATTAATTATGATGATGAATACGAAGATGACTTTATAGTAAGACGAAGCATAGTATACACTTTAGAATTTACAGCAAAAAGTTATCTTTACGGTCCAGTTGTTAACGCTGATATTATTCGCAAAGCAATTGTTGATACTTCACTTGGTAATTTAGCAGTACATAAACGATCTATAAGATATACAGTCCAACCAGAAGCATTAACAGATATTAATAATGATGGTCTAATAAACAATACTGATACGTTATTACTTACTGCAGATGATGATTTTGGATTTAATGAAGGTATAACATTACTATGAGTAAATTTAATAATAATATGGAAGAGATTTTTGATATAGAAACAGCAAAATTAGACGAAAAAATTATACCTATTACTACAGAAAATCACGATATAGAAAAAGATTATAATTATACAAGAGGAGAATTGTATAACCTTCTCAGCAAGGGGCAGGAAGCGGTGCAAGGCGCATTAGAGGTTGCACAAGAATCAGGGCACCCAAGAGCGTATGAGGTTGCTGTAAACGCTATAAAACAAGTCTCAGACATAGCTGATAAATTAATAGATCTGCAACAGAAGATGAAAAATTTAAACAAAGATGAGTCTAAAAAAAGTCCAACTTCTGTAACTAACAATGCAATTTTTTTAGGAAGCACTGCAGACCTTCAACAAATGCTTAAGCGTGGAAAGGTAGAAGAATAAATATAACATAAAAGGTATATCATATGAGACTTAAAATTTTAGGAACTGAAATTGCTCTACCCGTAACAACTGGTGCTGCTTCTACTATTGGAGGTGCTACTGAAGTTCGTGTGTTTCACGATGCTGGAGGAAATACACCACACCTGGTATCAATTACCGATGGAGAAGCATCACCAACGACGGTAGCAACTTTCAGTATTGCTCCAGGTGAATCTTTAGTAATCCGAAAACTTACTACTCAAAAAATGTTTGCTTCTAATGACGATGTGAGAGCTGTTGCTGTTTCTTATCAAGGATGAAAACGTTTACCGAGTTACGAGAGCAGCTCAACGCATACGAAACTTCTTTGGAAGAGGGTGCTGCCTGGACAAAAAAGTCTGGTAAGAATTCAGAAGGTGGTCTGAATGAAAAAGGTAGAAAGTCATACGAGAAAGCAAATCCTGGAAGCGACCTTAAAGCACCTTCAAAGAAGGTTGGAAATCCTCGCAGGAAATCATTTTGTGCTCGTATGAAAGGAATGCGTAAGAGACAAAAAGATAGTAATAACACTGGCGAAGACCGTCTATCTAAATCACTAAGAGCATGGAATTGTTGATATGGTCAATATATTAATTACTGCTCTTTCATTATACGCAATTATTTTTACCAGTATTTACTGGGCTTTATCTGAGGCATTTATTAAATAATATGGATACTAAACAATGTTCTAAATGTGGTGCTTGCTGGATATGGGGCCAGCACTATTGGTCTGGCACTGCTAAACTTGGGAATGAAACAGAATTAGCATCATTGGTGTGTGACATGGTTAAATCAGATGAATGTATTAACCCAGCAAAAGGCACCACAAAAGGTGATGGATGGGCAAAAAGATTTGAAGCATTGGAATCATTTGAGAGAGACATGGAGAAATTAAAAGATTATGAATGATGCAGTTTATTTGGGTAATCCAAATTTAAAAAAAGCAAATACATCAATTAACTTCACAAAAAAACAAATACAGGAATTTATCAAATGTAAAGATAATCCAGTGTATTTTGCTAGAGAATATATGAAAATTGTTTCTCTTGATGAGGGTCTTGTACCATTTAAAATGTATGACTTTCAAGAAAAGTTAATTGATAATTTTCATAATAATAGATTTAATATTGCAAAGTTGCCTAGGCAAACAGGAAAATCAACTACTGTTATTTCTTATCTATTACATTATGCATTGTTTAACGACAATGTGAAGATTGCTATTCTAGCAAACAAGGCAGAAACTTCCAGAGAATTATTATCTCGTTTGCAACTAGCGTATGAAAATCTCCCCAAGTGGATGCAAATGGGAGTTTTGGAATGGAATAAAGGATCTATGCAGTTAGAAAATAATAGTAAAATTATTGCTGCATCAACGTCTTCTAGCGCTGTTAGAGGAAACTCATTCAATATTATTTTCCTTGACGAGTTTGCGTTTATTCCTAATCATATCGCAGAGCAATTTTTTAGTTCTGTGTATCCTACTATTTCATCTGGTAAGACGACAAAGGTTATTATTATTTCTACCCCACAGGGTATGAATATGTTTTACAAGTTGTGGCACGATGCTGAGCGTGGCAAAAATGGTTACGTGCCGTTAGAAGTACACTGGTCTCAAGTGCCTGGTAGAGATGCAGCTTGGAGAGAAGAAACAATTAGAAATACTTCTGCTCGTCAATTTACTCAGGAGTTTGAATGCGAATTTTTAGGGTCAGTTGATACTCTTATATCTGCAGCTAAGTTACGATCTATGGTTTTTGAAGACCCCATACAAGATAATAATAAAGGTCTTAAAGTATATGAAAAAGTAATTGCAGAAAAAGATTATATCATAACGGTTGATGTTTCGCGAGGTACTAGCAATGATTACTCCGCTTTTGTTGTGTTTGATATAACTACTTTGCCTTGGAAAATAGTTGCTAAGTATCGAAATAACGAAATTAAACCAATTTTATTTCCCAATATTATAGATCAAGTTGCTCGAAATTATAACAAAGCATATATTCTTATTGAGATAAACGATATTGGAGAGCAAGTTGGTAATATTCTTCACTACGATTTAGAATATCCAAATGTATTGATGTGCGCTATGCGTGGCAGAGCAGGGCAGATTGTAGGCCAAGGATTCTCTGGCACTAAATCGCAACTAGGTTTGAAGATGTCTAAGGTAACTAAGAAGATTGGATGCTCAAATTTAAAAACTTTGATTGAAGATGATAAGTTAATAATTACTGATTACGAAATCATTAGTGAGTTAACTACATTCATTCAAAAAAATCAATCGTTTGAAGCAGATGACGGTCACAATGATGACTTAGTAATGTGTTTAGTTATATTTGCGTGGTTAGCAGTGCAACCATATTTTAAAGAAATGACTGATAATGATGTCAGGAAAAGAATATATGATGATCAAGCAAATCAAATAGAACAAGATATGGCACCATTTGGATTTGTTTCGAATGGATTAGAAGACGAAGAATCTAAATTTGTTGATGAAAATGGAGATGTTTGGCATCTAGATGAATATGGAGATGTAGCTACAGACGTATCATATATGATGAATTACTGATGGATTTAGAAGATCAAGTTTCTTTGTCGCATTTACTTTTCAAAGAAAGAAAATGTAGTATCTGCAAAGAAGTTAAAGATTTATTATCAGATTATTATCCTATTCGCAAGTTAAAAAAACATTTGCCATCTTCATATTCTTACGAATGTAAGACTTGTGCAGCGCAAAGAATTATATCATTGCGAAATGGACAGTATCTTCCTGAAGAAAGATATCCTAATTGGTAATGTTCGTGCATAGTTCATGCAAATTTCAGTGTTTTGAAATCATCTTTTTAATAAATATTTGTAGATCAAAAATGATTTCTATAGGGAGATAAATATGGCTGGTCAAGTATCACCTGGAATTGTATTAAGAGAACGCGATTTAACTAACTCAGTAGCAGTAGCTACTCAAGCAAATACTGCTGCTATTGTTGGCGTCTTTGAAAAAGGACCAGTAAACGTAATTACTTCAATAACATCAGAAAAACAATTAGTCGATACATTTGGAAGACCAAATGGAAATAATTTTGAAGACTGGTATGTTGCATCAACATTTTTAAGTTACGGTGGACAACTTCAAGTAGTTAGAGTTGCAGATTCAGCATTAAAAAATGCTGTTACTGACTATGATACACAAGCTCCAAATGCTCCACTAATTACTTCTTTCTCGGATTTTGAAGCACAGAAAGGAACAACAACATATAAATTTGCTGCTCGCACTGCTGGCACATGGGGTAGTTCACTTAAGGTATCTACTATTGATGGTAGTATATCATCAACTGCTTATCTAACTGCAACATATCATGCAACTTCTAAATGGTCTTCTATTGCAACAAGACCAGTAGACACAGATACTTGCCACGTTGTAGTTATCGATGAAGGCGGTGTTGTTACAGGTACTCCAGGCACATTACTAGAAAGTTTTACATTTACTTCTAGAGTTGCAACTGCAGTAAACTCGGAAGGAGAAACAAACTTCTATCCTAATGTCATTAATAGAAGATCAAGATATGTTTTTGCTGACGAAACGGTTGCCGCAGGTGATTTAGATTTTTCTTTGGATGGAGGAGCAGACGGATATCAAGCAGCAACTTCTGCTTTAGAAGCAGCATATGCAAAGTTTGAAAATGTCGAAGATATCGCAATTGACTTTATTCTTGGTGGTGGTAGTATTTCTTATGGAGCAACACCAGGAGATGCAACAAAAACTAAAGCATTAAAAGCAATTTCAATTGCTGCAAACAGAAAAGATTGTGTTGCTTTCATCTCACCCTATAGGTCATTTGTTAGTTTGTCAGATTCTTCTGCCCAAAAAGATGCAATCATTGCATACTTCAGTAATGTAACCAGCACTTCATACGCAGTGTTTGATAGTGGATATAAGTATATCTATGATCGTTACAATGACGTATATCGTTACATTCCTTGTAACGGAGATGTTGCTGGATTGTGTGTGCAAACATCAGCAACTCTTGAAGATTGGTTTTCACCCGCTGGACTTCAAAGAGGAAATTTAAGAAATGCTATTAAACTAGCATACACTCCATCTAAAACTGATAGAGACGAATTATATCAAAACAGAATTAATCCAATCACATCATTTCCTGGTCAAGGAATTGTGTTGTTTGGAGATAAAACTGCTCTTAGTACTCCAAGTGCTTTTGATAGAATTAACGTGCGTCGTTTATTCCTTGCGCTTGAAAGAAGAATTGGATCTGTTGCAAAAACAGTATTGTTTGAGTTAAACGATACAACTACACGAAATTCATTCTTCACTACTGTTAATACCTACATGACTGAAGTACAAGCAAAACGTGGTGTTACTGATTATTTGGTTGTTTGTGATGATACAAACAACACACCAGATGTAATTGATAGAAATGAATTTGTTGCTGAAATTTATGTAAAGCCATCAAGATCAATTAATTATATCACCATTACATTCGTTGCTACCAAGACAGGCACTTCGTTTGCTGAAGTAACAGGACAAGTTTAACTTTATAAACATCATCACAAAAGGTAAAAACAATGGCAATCACTAGTAGCGTAAGTACATTTTTAAACACAGTAAAACAAGGAGTTAAAAATAATTTATTCCTAGTAAGTTTTAATTATCCAGGAAGCCTGACTCCAGCACCAACTTCAGATACCGTAGATTTGCTTTGCAAATCTGCTGCACTTCCAGCTTCTAATTTGGGTGTTATAGAAGTCCCATTTAGAGGAAGAACAGTAAAAATTGCAGGAGATAGAACATTCGATACTTGGACTGCTACATTTATTGCTGATCGAAATTTCACAATCCGTCATGGATTTGAAAAATGGATGGAAAATATTAATAAGCATGAAGCAAATACTGCTGCTGCTTTCCTAACAGATAGTTCAAGTACTGGTTACATGGCTGATTTAACAGTCAAGCAACTAGAAAGAGATTCTACAGATGCTGGTTCTATATTAAGAGAATATTTGTTTAAAGGTTGTTTCCCAACTAATATTTCTCAAATTGATCTTGCTTACGATAGTAATGATCAAATTGAAGATTTTACTGTAGAATTCCAAATTCAATACTGGACTGCTAAAGCAGGAACAACTGCTACAGGAAGCGGTGCAATTGTTTAATAAATAGTATATCAGTAATGTTTTAAAATGAGTCAACTATTTGGATTTTCGATTAATGGGGTTGTCTCAAAACCAAAAGGACAATCGCCAATTCCACCAAGCCAAGATGATGGAGTGGCTACAGTTGCTGGTGGTTATTTTGGTCATTATGTAGACATAGAAGGAATAGCGCGTAATGAGTTTGATCTTATTAGGCGCTATCGTGATATGGCATTGCATCCAGAAGTTGATAGTGCGGTAGACGAAATCGTTAACGAAGCAATTGTGAGTAATGAAAATCAATCATCAGTTTCTATTGAGTTATCTAATTTAGAAGTTGGTGACGGAATTAAAAATAAAATCAGAACAGAATTTAATTATGTAAAAAAACTTTTAAATTTTGATAAAAAAGGACATGAAATATTTCGTGGTTGGTATGTTGACGGAAGATCTTATTATCATAAAGTAGTAGATTTAGCAAATCCAAAAGCAGGTATCACCGAATTAAGATTTATTGATCCACTTAAAATTAAAAAAGTAAAACAAAGAATACAAGATAGAGAAAGAAATAGTCAACAACTAGTAAGCAGAGGAGATATAGCGCAAACTGCTGATGCTTATGACTTTGGAGAATTTGTAGAATATTATCTGTATAATCCAAAAGGATTTATTAGCTTTGCTGGTGGACCAGATCCAATGCAAGGTGGTATGAGATTTGCTGCTGACTCTATCACATTCGCTCCATGTGGATTGATGGATTTAAACAAAAAAATGAATCTTAGTTATTTACATAAATCAATCAAAGCACTCAATCAAATACGTATGATTGAAGATTCTTTGGTTATCTATAGAATGTCTCGTGCTCCAGAAAGAAGAATTTTTTATATTGATGTTGGCAATTTACCTAAAGTAAAAGCAGAGCAATACTTAAGAGAGACAATGAATCGTTATCGTAACAAACTGGTATACGATGCACAAACAGGAGAAATCCGTGACGATAAAAAGCATATGAGTATGCTTGAAGATTTCTGGTTACCTCGTCGTGAAGGTGGTAGAGGAACAGAAATCACTACACTTCCAGGTGGTCAAAATTTAGGCGAGCTCAAAGATGTTGAGTATTTTAAAAAGAAACTATACAACTCTCTCAACTTACCACCCTCTCGCCTTACCGATGATAACAAAGGATTTAATCTTGGAAAAACTACAGAAGTACTTAGAGATGAATTAAAGTTTAATAAATTTGTCGGTAGACTTCGCAAAAAATTTGCTTTTATTTTTCATGATATTCTTAAAACACAATTAATTTTAAAAGGAATTATCACACCAGAAGACTGGGAAGATATGGAAGAAAACATTCAGTATGATTTTCTTTTTGATAATCATTTTTCTGAATTAAGAGACGCAGAGTTAATGAATACTCGTCTCGATATTTTAATGAAAGTAGATCCTTTTGTTGGAAAATATTTTTCTATTGAATATGTAAGAAAGCAAATTCTAAGACAATCAGATATAGAATTTGAAGAAATTGATAAACAAATGAAACTTGATATTGGAAGTGGAATGACTAGTGATCCAGTACACACCAATAAAATGAATGCTCAAGCACTAGAGATTTCCGCAACGCCACCTCCACCACCTGCAGCACCAAAAGCATCTGTAAGTAGTAGTTCGGATAAATAATTATTTAATGGTTAAATCATATGGAAACTATTGATATTGTTAATGCTATTGCTTCTGGAAACAAACTAGATGCAATGGATAAAATCAACGATCATTTATATTCAAAAGCATCAGATGCTATGAAATCTTACAAAGAAATTTTAGCACAATCTTTCTTCGCTTCTGCTGGAGAAGAATTAGATAATGAAACTCCAGAAGAAGGTAACGAAGAATGAAACTAATCACAGAAAGTATTGAAGATATAGAAGTATTAGTAGAAGAAAAAAACGGCGTTAAAAATCTTTATATTGAAGGAGTATTTCTTCAAGGAGATATCAAAAATCGTAATGGCCGTGTATATCCTTTCGATATACTAGAGCGAGAAGTAAGTAGATATAACGAGCATTATGTTACTGCTGGTCGTGCTCTTGGTGAATTAGGACATCCAGATGGTCCTACAGTAAATTTAGATAGAGTTTCTCATAAAATTATTTCTCTTAGATCCGAAGGTAGTAATTTTATTGGCAAAGCACAAATTTTATCAACACCCATGGGCAGTATTGCTAAGTCTCTTTTAGAGTCTGGTGTTAAATTAGGTGTTTCGTCTAGAGGTATGGGATCTATGGAAGAAAGAAATGGTGCTAGTTATGTGCGTGACGATTTTATGCTCGCAACTGCCGCTGATATTGTAGCAGATCCTTCCGCACCTGATGCATTTGTGAATGGAATTATGGAAGGAAAAGAATGGATTTGGGATAATGGTTTGTTAAAGGAAGCAAAAGTTGCTAAATATAAGAAGTACATTTCTGAATCTTCTAAAAAAAATATAGAAGAAAAATCACTAAAAGTCTTTAAAGACTTTATGTTTAATTTATAAAATTAATAAATAATTGTAGAATAATCGTATACCTGTATAGGGGAAGCCAAAGATGTCCGATATGTTAAACGAAAAGTTTGGGGAATTTATTGCTGAAACTGGTGATCCGATGCCATCAGTTGGAAGCTCTGTTGTACCTGGTAATGCAACCGCTAGCGGTTACATGAAACCAGTAACAGGTCAATCAAGTACAGCAGTAAATGCTAATGCTTCAAACGGAAAAGATCCAATGCCAACCGTGCCAACTTCAGTTGTGCCTGGTCAATCAACAGAAGATGATGGTGGATCTACTTTTGAAAAACCAGAAGGAGAAAGCAACCCTGGTGCTAAGGCAGCATCACACAACAAAAAAGTTGCTGATGGTCATGTAACTCGTGACACTCATCAAGATCCAATGCCTTCTATGAAATCATCGGGTTATCAAATTCCAGGTGGACCTAACAATACCAAAGTATTTGGTATGGAAGAAATCGATTATTCATCTGATGATGACATCGAAGCTCTTGTAGAAGGAGAAGTAATTTCAGAAACATTCAAAGAAAAAGCAAAAACAATCTTTGAAGCTGCAGTTAAATCAAAAATTGCAGAGCAAGTAAATTCAATCCAAGAGCAATACACAACCAGACTTTCCGAAGAAGTAGAAACCATTAAAGTTTCTCTTTCTGGAAAAGTAGATGAAGTCCTCAACTACGCTATTCAAAATTGGGTAGAAGAAAATGTAGTTGCCATCGATACAGGTCTCAAGCTAGAAATTGCTGAGAACTTTATGAGAGGTCTTAAATCAGTTTTTGAAGATAACTATCTCGATATTCCTGATGACAAAGTAGATGTTGTCGAATCATTGAATACCGAACTTTGTGAAATGGAGGAGCGCCTGACCGAACAGCTTGAGCGCAATATTGAATTACATAATCGTCTTTCTGGATCTAGCAAAACTGTAATTTTAAATCAAATTTCTGAAGGTCTTGCTGATACACAAAAAGAAAAACTAGCTTCGTTAGCAGAAGGCATTGAGTTTGTTTCTGAAGAAAATTTTGTTAAAAAACTTTCAACTCTCAAGGAATCATATTTCCCTAAATCTGTTACTAAAGAAATAGTAGACGAAACCCCAGTAGATGGTGAAGGTCAAGACCTGTCACCTTCAATGCAGTCCTACATGTCTGCCATTGCTCGCTGGTCATAACACTGATAATATAAATAATTATAATATTATTATCAACCCAATTTTTTCCAAACATCCAATAGGAGTTTAAAATGTTTAACGCAGAAATGTTACAGGAAAAGTGGGCACCTGTTCTCAATCATTCAGGAGTCTCAGAGATTGCTGATAGACACAGAAAAGCTGTTACCGCTGTCCTTTTAGAAAATCAAGAAAAATTCATGCGTGAAGAGCGCGGCATCCTCAATGAGGTTGGCGTAAACTTTGCAGGCGCAACAAACATGACAGGTGCTGCATCAGGTACTGGCGCTATCGCTGGTTTTGATCCTGTGCTTATTAGCTTAATCCGCAGAGCAATGCCTAACCTCGTTGCATATGATATCTGTGGCGTACAACCAATGAGTGGTCCTACTGGACTTATCTTCGCTATGAAAGCGAAGTATGAGAATCAAGGAGGCGAAGAAGCATTCTACAACGAGCCTGATGCAGGTTTCTCTGGTGGATCAGATGCTTCCCAAGGCGCTTACAGTGTGCGTAACCAGGCTGGCACTGGTGGAGACATGGAGGGTAACAACCCTGCAGTTCTTAATGATTCTAGCCCTGGCACATATGAGCTCGGATCTAAGTTAACTCGTGCTCAGTCTGAAGGACTTGGCGAATCTGGAGCTCTCTTCCGCGAGATGGCATTCAGTATCGAAAAGACTTCGGTTACTGCAAAATCAAGAGCACTCAAGGCAGAATACACCCTTGAGCTTGCACAAGACCTCAAGGCAATTCATGGTCTTGATGCTGAGCAAGAGCTTGCTAACATTCTCTCTTCAGAGATTCTTGCCGAAATTAACCGCGAAATTATTCGCACCGTTTATTTCGTTGCTAAGAAAGGTGCTCAGCACAACGTTGCAACTCCTGGTGTATTTGATCTCGATGTTGATTCCAACGGTCGTTGGATGGCAGAGAAATTCAAAGGTCTTTTATTCCAAATTGATCGCGATGCTAATGCTATCGCTCAAGAAACACGTAGAGGAAAAGGCAACTTCATCATCTGCTCAGCAGACGTTGCTTCAGCTCTTAACCTAACTGGCGCTTTAGATTACGCTCCTGCTCTCAGCACTTCAATGAATGTTGATGACACTGGAAACGTATTTGCTGGCACACTCAACGGTCGTGTTAAAGTATACATCGATCCATTCGGTGGTCCTTCATATACTCAAAGTAATGCCTCTAAGCACTACTACGTGATGGGTTACAAGGGCACTTCACCTTATGACGCTGGTTTATTCTATTGCCCTTACGTGCCCCTTCAGATGGTGCGTAGTATCGGTCAGGACACCTTCCAGCCTAAGATCGGATTCAAGACTCGCTATGGCATGGTTGCTAACCCATTCGTTACCGTTGACGGTGCTTTTGGATCTGCTCCTACAGGCGAGACAATGAATGCAAATTCAAACCAGTACTACAGAAGAGTACAAATCACCAACATTAACTGATTCAGTTTGTTGGTTTCAAAGACTCCCGAAAGGGGGTCTTTTTTTATGCGAATAAATAATAATAAAAGATTATGGGACAGACTAAGTGGTATTCGGAGCAACCTAAAAATAGAAATTTTCTTGCTCCAGTAGGATTTAAAATGGAATTAGATTTATTTGCAGGCGTAGATTTTTTCTGTCAACGAGCAAATATTCCTGACATAACATTACCATATACTGAAGTGCCAACAAGGTTTAGAAGTTTTCCTATCGCCGCTTCTGGAGGAATACAAACTGGTGATTTAAATTTAACATTTATTATCGATGAAGAATTAAAAAATTATATGACTATTCAAAATTGGATTAAGAAAAATGGGTTATACGAAGAGCATAGTAATTCAGAAGCAGAATATTCTGGAGGAAGATTAGAAATCACAACAAGTAATTTTAATATTGCTGCATATGTTTCTTATGAAAATCTTTTTCCAATATCTTTATCTGATGTTAGATTTGATGTATCTGATACAGATGTAGAATATTTTACTGCTGAAGCATCATTTAAATATACTTCTTTTGAAATTAGAAATAAACGTAATATAAAAATATGAAATTTGATCATTTGAAAACACTTTTTAATCATGTTAAATCAGAATGGGAAACAGACTCACACATAGACTTTGAATTTAAAAACAAACAATACTCAGCAGACCTAGCACAGATTTCTTTAGATATTCCATATCAACACAACAAATACTTAAATTTTTATACAGATTTCTCAACAGAAAAAACGGCAATGGAATTTCAGTATCGTATAAAGTTAAAAGAAAAACGAGAATACTATCAAGGAGAAGCAGACCCAGAGATATACAAAGAAAAACCTTTTGGACAATCTATTAAGACATCAGAGAAAATGAGAGTTTATCTAGAGGCAGATGAAGATTTAATTATTATAGAAATGAAAATTGAGTTTATCAACAAAGCTTTATTCTTCTTAGATAATATTCTTAAAATGATATCAAACAGGTCTTTTCAAATCAAAAATGCCATCGAATGGGAAAAATTCATCAACGGTAACTAATGGATAAAATTGTAGTTAAAAAGAAAAACGAAGTCTTTTTACAAATTTCTGCAGACCCTGGAATACATATGGAATTGTCAGACTACTTTATGTTTGATGTTCCTAATGCTAAATTTATGCCACTTTACAGAAATAAAATGTGGGATGGGAAAGTAAGATTATATTCTCCTGGCAATGGAGAATTATATTGTGGATTGGCAGATCATCTAAGAGAATGGGCATCTTTTAAAAATTATGATTTATGTTTTGAAGACAATAAATTTTACGGTAGCGTTGATGAAAAAGATGAATTAGTATCTTTGGAAGGCGTAAAATATTTTATGGATAAAATTTGTGTAAAACATAAACCAAGAGACTATCAATATAAAGCAGTTTACGAAGCTTTAAAAAATAATAGAAAACTTTTGTTATCCCCAACAGCGTCTGGTAAGTCATTAATGATTTATTCTTTGGTGCGATATTATATTGCTAATCACAAACGTATTTTAATTATTGTGCCGACAACATCTTTAGTTGAGCAAATGTATTCTGACTTTGATGATTATGGTTGGGATGTAGAAGCGCATTGTAAAAAAGTATATGGTGGTAAAGATAAGAATACAGATAAAGAAGTAATTATTTCTACATGGCAATCAATCTATAAATTTCCTAAAAGATATTTTGATGATTTTCAATGCGTAATAGGAGATGAGGCGCACCTATTCAAATCAAAATCTTTAATTAGTATTATGACAAAACTACACGAAGCAAAATATAGATTTGGTTTTACTGGTACACTTGATGGATCTGCTACACACAAGTGGGTGCTTGAAGGATTATTTGGTCCTTGTGCACAAGTTACAAAAACAGATAAGTTAATTAAAGAAGGACATTTATCCGAGTTTCAAATCAAAATTCTTTTATTAAAACATGAATCACAAATGTTTTTTACTTATCAAGAAGAAATTGATTATTTAATAGATAATCAAAAACGTAATAATTTAATTAAAAATTTAGTAAGAGATTTAAAAGGAAATACATTAGTCTTATTTAATTATGTTGAGCGTCATGGAATGCCTTTATATGACAAGATAAATAGTAGCGTAAGTAAAGAAAGAAAAGTTTTCTTTGTTTATGGTGGAGTGGATACAGAGGAAAGAGAAAGAATTAGGAGTATCACAGAGCAAGAAACTGATGCTATTATTATTGCTTCTTACGGCACATTCAGCACTGGTATTAATATTAAAAGATTACACAATATTGTATTTGCTTCTCCATCAAAGTCAAGAGTAAGAAATTTACAGTCTATTGGTAGAGTATTGCGTAAAGGAGAAGGAAAAGAGATAGCTACTCTTTATGATATTGCTGATGATATATCTGAAAAACCTCATAAAAATTATACGTTAAAACATTTAGACGAAAGAATCAACATTTATAAAGAAGAAAACTTCAAGTATGAAATTATAAAAATTAACATAAGGTAATCATGGAAGAAGAATTTTATGCATCAATAAAATTAATGTCAGGTGAAGAGATAGTAGCAAAAGTTTCTTACGATGCAGATGAAGATGTATTAATAATTGAAAATCCTCGTAAAGTAAATACTATAGACTTAAGAAGCAAAGGTGGAAACGCAAAAGGCTTTACTTTTGAAAGTTGGATATCGGCAACTTATGATGAGATGTTTATAATAAAAAAAGATCATATTCTTACTATAACTCAATTAGATTCTAAGATAGAAAAGTTTTATATAAAATATTTGTTAAAAGAAAATGACAATGATTACTCTACGAAAGTTGATGTTAAGGATCAAAGAGGATATTTAGCATCAATCAAAGAAGCTCGTAGAGTACTTGAAGATCTTTATAATAGAAGCTAAACACCTTTGAAACTCCACATCGTTAATTATACAGCAATTTGCTAGGTCTGTCAAGCCACTTGATAAATTTATGATTCTATGTTACAATACAGGTAAAGAATTAATTTAAATGGCAAAAAGAAAAACTGAAAACTACGTCAACAACAGAGATTTTTTAGATTCTTTAATGGTCTATCGTAAAATGGTGGAGCAAGATTTCTTTGAAAAGAATGACAGGTATCCAGACAAACAAGATAGGTCAAAGAATTGGGAAGGTAAACCACGAGTACCTCATTATATTGGAGAGTGTTTTTTAAAGATTGCTACTCATTTATCATATAAACCAAACTTTGTTAATTATATGTTTAGAGAAGATATGATATGTGATGGCATAGAAAATTGTCTTCAATATATTCATAACTTTGATCCAGGAAAATCTACTAATCCATTTGCTTATTTCACACAAATTATTTACTTTGCTTTCTTGCGTCGTATTTCAAAAGAAAAGAAACAACTAGAAATCAAATCAAAGATATTAGAAAGATCTGGGTTTGATGAAGTTTTACATATGGACAGTCACACTGGTGATATGATAGGATATAATGGTATATCATCAGATATGAATAGTATTAAGGAAACTCTTGAAATGAGATCTAAACGATGACAGTAGCTTTGATTACCGACCAGCATCTCGATGGAAGAAAAGGTAGTGTCAATTTTTGGGAATACTTCCAAAAGTTTTATGATGATGTTTTCTTTCCAACTCTCGAAAAACATAACATCAAAACAATCATTGATCTTGGGGATACGTTTGATAATCGCAAGGGCATTGATTTTAGTGTGTGGAATCGTGTGCGTCGTAACTACTTTGAGCGTCTTGAAGATATGGGTATCGTTGTTCATATGATACTTGGTAATCATTGTGTCTATTATAAGAATACAAATGAGATTAATTCACCAGAGCTTCTACTCAAAGATTTTAATAACATCATGATCTATGCTGAACCAGAGACAGTGATGATAGACGGCACTAAAATTCTCATGTTGCCTTGGATCAACTCAAACAACCATGATGATGCCTTAAGGCATCTTGAAGATACTGGTGCTGAGATTGTGATGGGTCATTTGGAGTTGGATGGATTTGAAGTAAATTCTGGTATGAAACACGAAGGTGGTATGAAACCAGAAATCTTCTCTAAATTTAAACAAGTATTTTCAGGTCACTTTCATCATAAATCATCCAAAGGTAATATCACTTACTTGGGTAATCCTTATCAGATGTTTTGGAATGATTATAAAGACGAGCGAGGATTTCATCTCTATGAACCAAAAACAAATAAACTCAAGCGGGTCAAGAACCCTTATGAGATTTTCCAGAAAATCTATTACAATGATTCTACTGATTCTCATCTCAGCTTCGATACCAGTATCTGTAAAAATTCTTTTGTCAAGATTATAGTAGATAGTAAAAAAGATTATCTAGCATTTGAAAAATTTGTTGATACAATCTTTTCTCAACAACCTCATGATGTAAAGATTATAGAAACTTTAGTTAACGATACTACTGAAGATACCGAAGAAAACCTTGAAGTTAAAGATACGTTAACTCTTCTTAATGAATATATTGATGAAGTAGAGTTAACCGTCAATAAAGATAAACTCAAAAACCTGATGAAGACACTATATATTGAAAGTTGTGAGGTAGTATGAATGTTTTTAATCTGCTTGCAGGATCATCCAGAAGGAGTTTATTCTGTGATATCAGAAGATGGAGAACATGTCATTTTATTTTTTGAAGAAGAAGAGGATGCTGAGCGATATTTAGGATTGCTTATTGATAACGATACTGATACTAACTTACCCGAATTAGAAATTAACGAAACAGACATTGACATAGCATCAAAAATATGCGAGAATAAAGGGTACTGTTACACTATAGTTACTCCTAACGATTTTATAATACCTCCTACAAATACATGATAATTTTCAAGACGATTAAATGGAAAAACTTTCTCTCAACGGGGAATCAATTTACTGAAGTTGAATTAACAAAAGAAAAAAGCACAATTATTGTGGGAGCAAATGGAGCTGGTAAAAGCACCATTCTAGATGCTCTCACTTTTGCTTTGTTTGCCAAACCATTTAGAAAAATTAATAAGCCTCAATTACTTAATTCAATTAATCAAACTGATTGCGTAACTGAGTTAGAATTTGATGTCGGTAATAATAAATACAAAGTGGTGCGTGGCATAAAACCAGCGAAGTTTGAAATTTATCAAAATGGCGAAACATTAAATCAAGACGCTTCTGTTGTAGATCAACAGAAACATTTTGAGCAGACTATTTTGAAAATGAATTATAAATCATTTACTCAAATTGTATTGCTGGGGTCATCAACTTTTATTCCTTTCATGCGTTTGTCTTTGTCAGCTCGCAGAGAAATCATTGAAGATATTCTTGACATTCAAATTTTTTCAACAATGAATGTCAACTTAAAAGAAAAATTTAAAATTATTAATGATGAATTAAAAGATCACGAATATAATTTATCGCTTATCAAAGAAAAAATTGATATGCAAAAGAATTTTATGCTTGACCTAGAAAAAAAGAATAAAGAAGATATTGTAGAAAAAGAAAAACGAAAGGAAACTTTGCTAATTGAAGCATTAAATCATGAAACAGAAATCATCAATAACGACGAGGCAATCAACAAAAAGACATTTGCCATTTCAGACACAAAGAAAATTAAGGCAACGATCACTAAGGTTGATTCGCTCAGAAATAAAATTACATCAAAACAAAAATTACATAACAAAGAAAAGGTATTCTTTCAGCAGAATGATTCGTGCCCGACATGTGGGCAATCAATTGAGGAGCATTTTAAACAGGAGAAGATCACGCTTCTCTCGGATAAACTTGTTGAGGTGGAGAAAGCTATGTCTGATTTGGGACAACAACTTTCCGATCTCCAAAGTCAAGAAGATACCTTTATTCTTTTGATTGATGAAATTAATGATCTCAATCAAAAAAATAAACATTTAACGAATGACATTAAATCACTTCATAGAAGAATTGAGGAGTTGGACGACGACATCAGAAAACTGCGGGATTCGGATGTCAATCAACGGGAGCAGTTTTCAATTCTTAAATCACTCGACGAGAAAGGCAAGCGAATCCAAGAAACGGTTTCAGAAACAAAGGAAGAAAAGGATTGCTTACTCACCGCATCGCAACTCCTCAAAGACTCGGGCATCAAAACGAGGATCATCAAAAAATATTTACCGACAATGAATAAACTTATCAATGATTATCTTGATAAGATGGAGTTTTCCACATCATTTATGTTAAATGAAAACTTTGAAGAAGTAATCAAATCACGCTATAGAGATGAGTTTAGTTATGAATCTTTCAGTGAGGGAGAGAAAGCTAGGATTGATATCGCTCTGTTGCTTACTTGGCGCTCTATTGCTAAACTTAAAAATAGTGTTGATACTAATTTGCTTATTCTAGATGAGATTTTTGATGGGTCATTAGATCAATCTGGCAACAGTGACTTAAGTTGGATTCTACAAACGTTTGATGATAAGACAAATGTATTTGTAATTTCTCATCGTGATAATATGGCAGATAAATTTAGTCGTTGTTTACGATTCGACAAGCATAAGAATTTCTCATATGTCACTGAGGAAACATCAGAATAATTTATTAGGGGTTGCTTTGGCGTCCCTTTTGTCGTATAGTAGGTCTAACGTCAAAAGAAACAAATGCTGAATATGGAAGTCAAGGGCAACTTAGCCCGCCTGCTAGCAACCGAAAATCTTATCGTGGAGCATCGTCAGGTTGAGACTGCTATGTTTAATATAAAAGATCGTGTGCTGACCTTACCTATGTGGGACATAGCGTCACCCAACGTATACGACATGCTGGTGGGTCATGAGGTTGGTCACGCTCTGTATACCCCAGACGAGTGGGGTGAAGATCATCAAGTGCCACAGTCCTACCTTAACGTGGTAGAGGATGCTCGTATTGAAAAGATGATGAAGCGTAAGTTTCCTGGCCTTGCTCGTAACTTTTATGATGCTTATCAAGAGTTACATACTCAAGATTTCTTTGAAATAGGTGATCGTGATATGGATAGTTATACCTTAATTGATCGTATCAATCTTTACTTTAAGATTGGTCTTCACGCTGGTATGATAATTCCTTTTAACGAAAAAGAAAAAACACTATCCGATATGGTTTCACAAGCAGAAACTTTCGCACAGGTAGTGGAAGCTGCTCGTCAGATTCTTGCCTATACTCGGGAGCAAGAGTTGGAAAAGATTCAGGCAGATGTTAACACCGACGAGACTACTCAATCTGGTGGTGATTCAACTGAGGGGCAGAGTGAAGGACAGAGTCAGGGGCAGAGTGAGGGGCAGAGTCAACCTGAAGATGCTGATGAGCAACCCGATGTCTCTGGCGCTGGTAGTGATATTGGCGGCATCAATAATCTAGAATCTGAAACTAATAAAGCATTCTCTGAAAAACAAAGACAACTTAATTCTTCTCATTCTAGATCAATTGACTATGTTGAGATACCACCACTAGATTTGAATACGTTTGTTATTTCTAATAAACAGGTGATGAAAGATTGTAGTGAAACATATGGCGAGCAATGTGCTGAGTTGTTTACTGATGCTGATAAACAGTATCTAGAGTTTCGCAGTGAAGCTCAACGTGAGGTAAACTATCTGGTGAAAGAGTTTGAGATGCGTAAATCAGCAGATCAATACGCTCGCTCTAGCACTGCGAAGACTGGTATTCTTGATACGCAAAAACTTCATACCTACAAGTGGAATGAAGATGTATTCAAAAAAATCAATATAGTGCCTGATGGTAAAAATCACGGTATGATTTTTATTCTTGATTGGTCTGGATCTATGGGTAGTTGTTTACATGATACTGTCAAACAACTTCTTAACCTTGCTTGGTTTTGTAAAAAAGTCCAAATTCCTTTTGATATCTACGCTTTCACTAATGATTACTGGTATTCAAAATCATTTGATTATACTACAATGACACGTGATAAATCTTACGCACATCATAAACAAGTTTCTGGTTACGTTAATGTGGAAGAAAACTTTCGTCTTCTGAATATGGTCACTAGTAATAATCGTAATGGTAAAGATCTTGAAGCACAACTTAAAAACTTCTGGCGTCTTACTTATGGTTATAGTGATTACAGTCGTTTTAAAAGTTTTATTAATTACAGTCAACCGCCTGGTTATGCTTTGTCTGGCACTCCTTTAAATGAATCTGTGATTGCTTTGACTGTGCTTATTCCAGACTTTCAAAAACGTAATAAAGTCCAAAAAACTAATGTTGTTATTTTGACTGATGGTGAAGCTCAATCCATTAACTATCTTATGGAGTATAAGCGTGGATCTTATGTAAAAATTGGTAGAAATTATATTGATAATGATTGTGTGCTGCGTGACCGTAAGACTGGTCGTGTATATCCTCGTTTTAAATCTTCAAGTTATCAAGCAGATATGATTACTTCAATCTTTCTTCAGTGTATTCGTGATCGTCACCCAGACATTAATCTGATTGGCATTCGTCTTATTAGTGGGAGAAATCTTTCTAATATATGTAACAATGGAGAATCTAAAATTTCTTATGAAAATATTCAAAAGCAATGGAAAAAATCTAAGTCTGTTGAGCTAGTTGATTTTATGGGTTATCAATCTTTGTATCTAATGGCACTTGATAATCTTTCTTCTTCTGTTGATTTTGATGTAGATGAGAATGCTACCAATAAACAAATCGGTGCTGCCTTTACGAAATCACTTGCTAAGAAAGGAGTCAATAAGAAAATGCTAACTTCTTTTGCTTCACTCATCAGTTAATCTAATCAATGAGTGCTTGCGCTTTCACCTCTTTTCCTCTATAATAACTACATACAAAACAACTCACCATGAAAAACTTTGAAGTCTCTCCACTCATTGATCGTTTTGGTCAGGTGGTGACTGCTGCTGACCTTCACGTTTACGCTACAGAATCTGGTATTGGATACCAAACTCTAGCTAAAGAATTAAAATCATTTAAAATTCAACGTGGTCTATGGCATTTAACTGCTGTAGAAAAACTTGAAGAAGTATTTAATCAACCTGCTGTGATCTCTATGCCTGTTCCCGTTCGGGAAGAATTCAACCTTATTCCAACTAAAGACCCTACGTTTTTCCCGTTCGGGAATTTTCCAGACGTTAAAAAAATCCTTTCTAGTCGGCAATATTATCCTATCTTCATCACTGGTTTATCTGGTAATGGCAAAACTTTTAGTGTGGAGCAGGCGTGTGCTCAACTTAAACGTGAATTGATTCGTGTAAACATTACTATTGAAACTGATGAAGATGATCTTATTGGGGGTTTCCGCCTTGTTAATGGCGAAACAGTGTGGCACAATGGACCAGTCATCCAAGCCCTTGAGCGTGGCGCAATCCTACTTCTCGATGAAGTGGATCTCGCATCTAATAAAATCCTTTGCCTTCAATCAGTCCTAGAAGGTAAAGGTGTCTTTCTGAAGAAGATTGGTAAATATGTGAAACCTACTGCTGGTTTTAATATAGTTGCTACGGCTAACACAAAAGGTAAGGGTAGTGAGGACGGTCGCTTCATTGGCACTAATATGCTTAACGAAGCTTTCCTTGAGCGTTTCCCTGTAACTTTTGAGCAAGCATATCCTAATGTCAAAGTTGAGACTTCTATTCTTAAAAAAGTAGCAGAATCAATTAATTGCTATGATGCTGAGTTTGTTGATCGCCTAGTTGCTTGGGCTGATATTATACGCAAAACTTTTTATGATGGTGGAGTTGATGAAGTCATCTCTACTCGTCGCTTAGTTCATATCATTCGTGCCTTTGGTATTTTTGGTAAACGTAAAAAAGCAATTGATGTTTGTGTTGCTCGTTTTGATGATGAGACTAAACAATCCTTCTTAGAGCTCTACTCTAAGATTGATGCTTCTATTAATGAAGATGTTGTTGAAATCATCGAGACAAATGTTTGATGATCTTCCTCGTAATACACTTGTGCGTTTAAAGGATGGTAATCTTTTTTTAATAAAATGTAAAATATGTCAAACTCATAGTATGGAGGAAGTCTGTTGTTATATTGGTCATAGGTATAAAAATAAACTAACACTTGACTATGATCCTTTTACGTGTTATTATGATATGATAGAATCCATTATGGGGAAAAATTAATTATGCAATGGAAATATACTGAAGATAAAATCCTTAAAGATATTGAAGATTATGTATCTGGCACATATAGCAGTCACTACTGTGGGCATAACGATGCCTATAAAGAAATCCAAACTATTGATTTGATCGCAGCAAAAGACTTGGCACCAGATTTCTGTCAAGCTAATATTCTTAAGTATGGCAGTCGTTACGGTGATAAGGATGGTCATAACAAACGTGACTTGCTAAAGGTAATACACTACGCCATGCTGCTGCTTCATTTTGATAAACATTACACCCGTCTCGAAAACGGTCTTTCTGAATTTAAATTATGAGCACTGTTGCACTTTCCAAAACTACTATTGACATTCTCAAAAACTTTTGCACAATCAATACTTCTATTGTAATCAAAGAAGGAAACATTCTTCGCACTATTAGCAATCAAGAAAATATTCTTTCTTTTGTAACAATAGAAGAAACTTTTCCACAAACGTTTGCTATCTATGATCTTAGTCAGTTTCTTGCTGGGTTGTCTTTATTTGACAGTCCTAGTTTAGTATTTGATAATGAAGATTATCTTACTATTAAATCTGGCCGTAGTCGTGTCAAATATTATTTTAGTGACCCTGAAATTACACTTAAGACTGCTCCTGATAAAAAGGTAAATTATCCAGGATCTGATATTACATTTTCTTTGACAGCAAACGATATTTTATCACTCAACAAAGCATCTAACGTATATAAACTTCCCGATTTTGTTATCGATACAGATGAAGAGATTTTATTATCTGTTAGAGATTTAGAAAATGATACATCGCATGTTTATGATATTACTGTAAACGGTGATTTTGATGGAAAACATAATCTTCATCTCAAAGTAGAAAATCTTAGATTGCTATCGGGTGATTATAACGTAGGTGCATCTAAACATTCAATTACCGAATGGAAACATACTAACTTTGATTTGACTTACTATATTGCTATGGAGCCTTGATGAAAAACTTCCTGTGGGTGGAGGAATATCGTCCTCATACTATTGAAGATTGTATCCTCCCTACTTCGTTAAAGAAAGTATTTACTGGATTCATTGAGCAAGGAGAGATTTCTAATCTTCTGCTCTCTGGTCCTCCTGGTGTTGGTAAGACTACTGTTGCTAAAGCATTGTGTCAACAACTTAACTTGAGTTATATTGTTATCAATGGATCAGATGAAGGTCGTTTTCTTGATACTATTAGAACCCGTGTCAAGCAGTTTGCTTCTACTATCAGTATGACAAGCGGTGGTAAACACAAGGTTGTTATTATTGATGAGGCAGACAATACTACACATGATGTACAGTTATCTCTTCGTACTTTTATTGAAGAATTTCATAGCAACTGTCGTTTTATTTTTACCTGTAACTTCATTAATAAAATTGTAGAGCCTCTTCATTCTCGGTGTACAGTCGTTGATTTTCGTATTAAGAAGGGAGAGGAGCAGAAGTTACAGGCACAGTTCTTTGACCGCCTCAAGAGCATCCTAGGCACCTCTGGTGTGACCTATGAGGATAAGGTGGTGGTCAAACTGATTCAGCGTTACTATCCAGACTGGCGGCGTCTTATCAACGAAGCACAGCGTCATTCAGCAGGTGGATCACTTGACACTGCTGTGCTCTGTGATATCGCTGATATCAATTTAGATGATTTAATTCGTGCAATGAAAAATAAAGAATTTACTACTGTGCGAAAATGGGTAGTTAATAATATGGATAGTGACCCAAATATTATTATTCGTAAAATATATAATGCACTAGTTGAAGTTATTGAAGGACCCTCTATTCCTCCTGCTGTGTTGGTGCTTGCTAAGTATCAATACCAGATTGCCTTTGTTGCGGACCAAGAAATTAATCTTCTCGCTTGTCTAACCGAAATCATGGTGGAGTGTAAGTTCAAATGATTGATTTTAAAACTATTGAACTTAATCGTTTGTCTAAATTTCTTTCTACTCTTTCTGGTAATACAGATCCCACCCAATATTTTGATGTGGGAAGAATGATTGAGATTGCCTATCAAGAATATAGCAATGGGCAATTGACACGAATCAATATGATTGGTAAAGATTTGCTTGATATTTTTAAAAAAACATACGAGAGTAAAAAAGTAACTTTTACTAACAAAAGTTTGATGGCGGTTCGGGGAGTAATTGTGATGAATTGTTATGGAACACCAGACATAAATCGTTTTACTCCAGCTGATTATTACCTTTTTACTGATCCAGATAAACTTAAAGCATGTTGTGTTCCAGCTTCTATGCTTTATAATATTAAAGTTAGAGGATCTACTATCACTGCTTCCTGTGATCCCAAACCAGAACATTTTTTCTTGGATGGTGGAGAATCTGTAGACAAGAGTTTCTTTGAAGAAAAACAAACATTTATTATGAACTTTATTTGGAGTATTGAATGAAATCTTTGAAAACCCCTCTTCGTTATCCTGGTGGTAAATCTCGTGCCATCAAATATCTACTTCCTAAGTTCCCTTCTGATATCACAGAATACCGTGAACCTTTCATTGGTGGTGGTAGTGTTGCTATCGCATTCACTAAAGAGAACCCAGACATTCCTGTGTGGGTGAATGACCTCTACAATCCTCTGTATACCTTCTGGTGTATTCTGCGTGACCAATCAGATGAACTCTATGATATTCTGAAACGATACAAAGAAGAACACAATACCCCTGACCTTGCTAGTGAGCTCTTTAATCAGATGAAGCATGAACTCAACCATGAAAATACGTGGGATGTTTATCGTGCTGCTGCATTCTATGTCATCAACAAGTGTAGTTTCTCTGGTCTGACTGAATCATCTTCCTTCTCTCGGCAAGCAAGTGTCAGCAACTTTTCTATGCGTGGCATTGATAAACTTCCTGAGTATTCTAAACTCATCAAGAACTGGAAGATTACTAATAATAACTACTGGGATATGATGTTGACGCCAGCACCAGTAAATACCTTCTGGTTCCTTGATCCTCCTTATGATATTAAAGATAATCTCTATGGTAAAAAAGGGGAACTTCACAAAGGATTTAACCACGAAGAGTTTCATGCTTATATGACTCAGGGTAATATCAAAGATGATTGGATGATTACTTATAATACCAATCCTACACTCATGGAGTGGTATAAAAATTACTATCAAACCAAATGGGATTTGACTTATACTATGCGTTCTGTAGGTGACTACATGAATGAGCAAAAAGACCGCGCAGAACTTTTGATTACTAACTATGCCAACACCAAGCCTATCCGAATATCTGACTTCTATCAATCAGACGAAGAAGAATGTAATACTTGATAATGAATCAGAAAAAGCATACCCACCTTTTATTATCAACAAGTGTCTTGCTGCTTTTCACGATACTATTTTATTTTCAAACGAGATGAATATGTATCCTCATCTAGACAAGAAGATGCAGTATGACTTTTTGATAAATAGTATCAATCCAAGGAAGCGTTTTAGTCCTTGGGAAAGAAAAGCATTGATTGATAATCTCGAAGTAGTTAAAGAATATTATGGGTATAATACCGATAAAGCTTTACAAGCATTGAGAATTTTATCTAAGGATCAACTTGAAGATATTAAACGTTTATTAAATAAAGGTGGAAAACGATGACTATTGATGTTGAAGTTAAATGGAATCAATCTGATATGATTGAAGTAACGCTTAACGAACCTGATGATTTCTTAAAAGTAAGAGAGACCCTTACTCGTATTGGAGTTGCCTCTCGTAAAGAAAAAATTATCTATCAATCATGTCATATTTTACATAAGCAAGGTAAGTATTATATCGTTCATTTCAAGGAGCTGTTTGCTCTTGATGGAAAAAATACTAACCTTTCTGTAAATGATCTTCAGCGTAGAAATAGAATTATTCAACTTCTTTCTGATTGGGGATTAGTTACGCTCATCACTCCAGATGCTATTAGTGATGTTGCTCCACTCAATCAAATAAAAGTATTAGCTTTCAAAGAAAAAGAAGAATGGACTTTAGAAAGTAAGTATAATATCGGAAGAAAAAAACCAGATGAGAACGGTTAGAGTTTTATTTTTAACTCCTGCTAAAAAAGCTGAGTGGTTTATTATTCCATGGGGGAAATTTTATTTGGATTGGTATCGTAAATTAGGATATACTATACTGATGACCGAAGTAACCGAATAGATTTGTAGAGAATACCGCCTCGGTTATTTTCATTGCAAAAGAATATATAATATTAAGAGATGCCTTCGGGGTCTCAAATAACACTCGCTTATTAAAGGAGAACAATTATGAATCCGACTACATGGCAATTATACGCTCCATTTGGAGTAGGATTAGACAGTGTGTTTACTCGTCTTGACTCAATGTCAACTCATAACACAAGTTATCCACCATATAACATAATCAAAAAAGATGCTTCTAACTATGAAATTGAAATCGCTCTTGCTGGATTTAAACCAGATGAGATTGAAATCTCTACAGAACAAAACATTCTCCGAATTACCTCTAAGGTTGAGAAACGAGATTCTGACAGAACATATTTACACAAAGGACTTTCTAAAAGATCATTCATTAATACATGGCAACTTGGAGATGATGTAAAAGTATCTACAGTAAATTTTGAAGATGGATTACTTACAATTTCATTACAGCAAATTATTCCAGAGCATCAAAAAAGAATAACTTATAACATTGAAAAATCAAAAAAACAATTTTTGATAGAAGAAGTGTAATCTAATAAATAAGAGTGGCTACCCCTTTCTATTGTTGTCGCTTGGAGTCGATGCTGGCAAAATCCAGTCTTGACTCCCTTTTCTTTTTATGCTATAATATTAATACACTTTAAAATATTATGATTCTTAAAATTTTAGTTACAAACATTGGAGAAAGAATTATTGCTGGTGTATCTGAAGTTAAAGATAGCGAAACCAATAAAAATCTTTGCTTGCTTATTAAATGCCCTTACATTCTTCATGTAAATCCTAAAGAAGATAACCCAACTGAATATTGTGTCAACTTTAGTAAATGGAATCCTTTCTCTGCTGACAATAAATTTCATATTCCTTATGGTTATGTTGTTACATTGGGAGAAGTCGAGGAAGATCTTTTAAAAGTTTATTTAGAAAAATTTGGTGAAGAATTATATGGAGACGAAAAAAATGTTGAATCCCAGGTTGATATTATTGAAGAATAATGAATCCATTATTGCTGAGGTAGAAGAGTTAGATGTGGAAATGGGATTACCTGACTGTAAGTTGATTAATCCATTTACGGTTGGCACCGATTACATTTATGAAGGAGAAGAAAAGTGGATTGCTAATTTACCTGCAGATGATCTAATTGGCAAACCCTGTCAGAAAAGGGTTGCGCTTGAGCGTTGGCCGTGGTATACTGATCAAAGAGAGGTTGTTTTCAGCTCGGATAATATTTTGACTATTCTTAGTCCTAATGCCGAATTGCTGAAAGCATATATCGATGTGATACCACCAGAGCAACTACAGGAGACTGAAGAAACTGATGAAATTTTATAAGAATATTGAGCAAGTAGGCAATAAAATTTTAATTCGTGCTCATGAAAATGGCACAGATGTAATGTATAGAGAGGAGTTTAAACCCTCTCTTTTTGTTTCTTCAGACAAAAAATCAGATTATAAAAGTCTTGATGGTAGAAATTTACGTCGTATGCAACCTGGCACTATTGCTGATTGTAGACAATTTGTTAATCAATACGAAGGAGTTGAAGAATTTGAAATTCATGGAAACACCAGGTATTTGTATCAATACATAAATGAAAAATATCCAACTGATGAAATCAAATATGATTCTTCTTTAATCCGAGTATTCACACTTGATATTGAAACAGGTGCTGAAAATGGTTTTCCAAATATTGAAACCGCAGATCAAGAGATTCTACTTATTTCTCTGCGTGATTCTTTTACAAATCGTATCATTGTTTGGGGATCAAAAAGTTTTAAGAATGAAGACAAACAAGTTGATTACATGCACTGTGACAACGAAACAAAACTTCTTTCTTGCTTTCTCAAGTGGTGGCAGGAAAATACTCCTGATGTTGTAACTGGTTGGAATGTACAACTATTTGATATTCCATACATCTGCAATCGCATGAATCGTATTCTTGGAGAAAAACATACAAAATTACTTTCTCCTTGGAAATTAGTTTCTGGTCGTGAAATTTATATTAAGGGGCGTAAAAACTTTGCGTATGACATTACAGGTGTTGCTTGTTTAGATTACCTTGAGTTGTATAAGAAGTTTACTTATACCAACCAAGAATCATATAGGCTTGACCATATTGCTTCTGTAGAACTTGATGCCAAGAAACTTGATCACTCTGAGTTTGACACCTTTAAGGAATTCTATACTAAAGATTGGGACAAGTTTGTTAAGTATAATATAATTGACGTGCGTCTTGTAGATCAGTTAGAAGATAAAATGAAGTTGATTGAGCTTGCGTTTACTATGGCGTATGATGCTAAGGTAAATTATGAGGATGTATATTCTCAGGTGCGTATGTGGGATAATATTATTTACATCTATCTTGATAAGATGAAGATTGCTATTCCACCAAAACATCAATCTTCAAAAAACGCTCAATATGCTGGTGCTTATGTTAAAGAACCAGTGCCTGGTATGTATGATTGGGTAGTTTCATTTGACCTTAACTCTCTGTATCCGCATTTGATTATGCAATATAACCTTTCTCCCGAGACGCTCCTGCCTCACCGTAGCAGCGTCAATGTGGATATGCTACTAGGTAAAGAGTTTGATACTTCAGACCTCTCAGGGGAGACTCTGTGTGCCAATGGGACGCACTACACCACCAAGCACGAGGGGTTTCTTCCCAAGCTGATGAAGAAGATATATGAGGATCGCACCATCTATAAAAAGAAGATGCTTGCTGCTAAACAGCAGTATGAAAACAAACCAACAATTGAGTTGAAGAAAGAGATTTCTCGGTGTAACAACATTCAGATGGCACGTAAGATTCAACTTAACTCTGCCTATGGTGCTATTGGTAACGAGCACTTTCGTTACTACAAACTTGAAATCGCTGAAGCAATCACACTATCAGGTCAGCTTGCTATTCGCTGGATTGGTAATAAGATGAATGCTTATCTGAATAAGATTCTAAAAACAAAAGGTGCTGACTATGTTATTGCTTCTGATACTGATTCTATGTATCTCAATCTGGGTCCTCTGGTTGACAAGATATACGCAGGCAGAGAGAAAACTCCTGAAAGCATTGTCTCGTTCCTTGATAAGATCTGTGCGGTGGAACTTGAAAAGTATATTGAAGATTCTTACAAAGAATTGGCAGAATACCTCAATGCCTACGCACAGATGATGACAATGAAGCGTGAGAATATTGCCGAGCGTGGTTTCTGGACCGCGAAGAAACGCTATGTTCTCAACGTATGGGATAGTGAAGGTGTGCGTTATAACGCAGCAAAGATGAAAATCTGTGGTATGGAAACGGCACGTTCTTCTACACCTTCTTATTTTAGAGATAAGCTCATACAAGCATACACCATTATCATCACCAAAAATAATGAGGAGTTGATTGAATTTATTGATAACATCAAAGGTGACACTAAGGAGCAGAATTATCTTAACATTGCTTTCCCTCGTGGTTGTAATGGGTTGCAAAAATATAAAAAAAATAATGGTGTCTATGCTAAAGGTTGCCCTATTCAAGTGCGTGGTGCTTTGCTGTATAACTATCATATAAAAAATAAAAATTTAGAGCACAAGTATCCGTTGATTCAAGAAGGAGAAAAGATTAAATTTTTGTATTTAAAAACTCCAAATCCTATTGGAGAAAATACTATTGCTTTTTTTCAAAGACTTCCTAATGAGTTTAATTTAGAGAAGTATGTTGATTACTCCACACAGTTTGAAAAATCATTTCTCGAACCACTGAAAACTGTGCTAGAATGTATTGGATGGCAATACGAACGTCGTGGTTCGCTTACAAGTTTCTTTAGTTGAGGTATTATGAATTTTTTACAGTCTGTTATTAAGGAGTTGGATAACGAACATGCAAATATAGTTGAAGACACAACTGTGTGTAACACATTTGTAGACACTGGTAGCTACATATTGAATGCTCTTATTAGTGGGAGTATCTTTGGTGGTCTGCCATCAAATAAAATTACTGCTATCGCTGGAGAAACTGGCACAGGGAAAACGTTTTTTTCTCTCTCTATTGTAAAATATTTTTTACAAAATAATCCAGAAGCGCAGGTAATTTATTTCGAAACAGAATCAGCTATTGAAAAGAATATGTTATCTGGTCGTGGCATAGATATTAAACGAGTGGGACTTGTTCCTGTATCTACCGTTCAAGAATTTCGTACTCAGAGTATTAAGATTATTGATTCTTATATGAAATTAAAAAAAGCAGATAGACCTCCTTTGCTTTTTGTGCTTGATTCATTAGGAATGCTTTCCACTACTAAAGAAATACAAGATGCTACCGATGGTAAGGAGACCAAAGACATGACTCGTGCTCAGCTTATCAAATCCATCTTTCGTATTCTTTCACTCAAGATGGGTCAAGCAGAAATTCCTATGATTGTTACGAATCACACTTATGATGTTGTTGGTGCTTATGTGCCAACTAAAGAAATGGGTGGTGGCAGTGGTCTGAAGTATTCTGCTTCTAGTATTCTTTTCCTTTCTAAAAAGAAAGAGAAAGATGGCACTGAAGTTATTGGTAACATCATTAAAGTCAAGACACAGAAGTCACGCTTCACTAAAGAAAATTCATTAGTGGAAACAAGATTGTATTATGATTCACGCGGTCTTGATAAGTATTATGGATTAGTTGAACTTGGATCAAAGCACGGAGTATTTGAAGTAGTTGGTAATAGAGTTAAGATTGCTGGTGGCACAGTATATCCTTCTGTCATCTATAAAGAACCAGAGAAATACTTTACTCCAGAAATTCTCCAAGCTTTAGATGAATGTGCTAAGAAAGAATTCATGTATGGAGTAGTAGATGAGTGAAAGAATAGAGACAACAATTCTGCGTAACCTTCTTTGTAACGAACCTTTTTATAGGAAGGTTGTGCCTTTTGTTAAACCAGATTATTTTAATGAGATACACGAAAAGATAATTTATGAGGAAGTCTGGAATTTTGCAAATAACTACGAGATGCTACCAACAGCAGAAGTGCTTATCATTAATTTAGAAAGTAGGAAAGATTTAAATGAAGAAGTATATCAAAATGCTGTTAAGACTATTCAAAGTCTTACCAATGCCCCAGTCGAACACAACTGGTTGCTTGACACCACAGAAAAATGGTGTAAAGACAGAGCCATCTATCTTGCCCTCTTGGAGTCTATCAAAATCGCAGATGGAGGCAATACAAAAGTATCACCAGATGCGATCCCCGCCATACTCCAAGAGGCCCTGGCAGTATCTTTCGACGAACATGTAGGGCATGACTACGTGCAAAATGCAGAAGAAAGATATGATTTTTATCATTTAAAAGAATCTAAAATTCCTTTTGATTTAGAAAAATTTAATTCTATTACGAAGGGTGGTATTCCTAACAAAACATTAAACGTTGTGCTTGCTGGCACAGGTGTTGGTAAGTCATTGTTTATGTGCCATTGTGCTGCTAGTTGTATGCAACAAGGTAAAAATGTTTTATACATTACTCTTGAAATGGCAGAAGAAAAAATTGCTGAGCGCATCGATGCTAATCTTTTGAATGTAAATATTAAAGATATTGGTGCTATACCAGAAAGTATTTTTACTTCTCGTATTCGCGAAATTGGTAAGAAAACACAAGGTCGCCTTATCATTAAAGAATACCCAACTGCCGCAGCTCATGCAGGTCATTTTAAAGGATTACTAAATGAATTATCATTGAAGAAATCATTTAAACCAGAAATTATTTTTATTGATTATTTAAATATATGCTCTTCGTCTAGATACAAAGGTGCTATTGTAAACTCATATACATATGTCAAGGCGATTGCAGAAGAACTTAGAGGAATGGCGGTCGAACACAACGTGCCCATTGTCACTGCCACACAAACTACTAGGAGTGGGTTTGGTAATAGCGATGTCGATCTCACTGATACCAGTGAGTCTTTTGGCTTGCCAGCTACTGCTGACTTTATGTTTGCTCTCATCTCTACAGAGGATTTGGAAAAAAATGGTCACATTTTAGTTAAACAATTAAAAAATCGTTATAACGATCCTACTTTTAATAAAAGATTTTTGATTGGAGTTGACAGATCTAAGATGAAGTTGTATAATGTAGATGTTGCCGATACATCTTCGATTATTATTGATGATGAAGAATATGAAGAGCAACCAAAAGCACAAAACAAATTTAGCAAGTTTACCGAATTTATTGTATGACAAAGCAAGTTGATCTAGATAAGTATACTCAGTTTGTGGATAGCACTACAAGTTATCCATCTAAAAGCAACGAAGAAATGATTGCTCGCATACAGCAATTAAACGAACGTGATGTTCCTATTGCTCGTCTTATGACTGCTGCTGTAGGAATGTCTGCTGAAGCAGGAGAGTTTACTGAGATTATTAAGAAGTTAGTCTTTCAAGGTAAAGAATTAACAGAAGAAAATAGAATTCATTTACTTAAAGAACTAGGTGATGTGTATTGGTATTTCACTCAAGCGATGCTAGGGTTGGAGGTTGACTTGAATGAAGTTGTATTAACAAATGTCATGAAACTCACAGCACGATATCCTGATGGTGCTTTCGACGTATTCCATTCAGAAAACCGAGCAGACGGCGACATTTGATGCTATGATAGGGGTAACCTAAATAGAGGGGACCCCTTTTCCCATAGATGGCAACCCAGAACAAACACCTGGAGCACTTAGAAGACGAGTTAATCAATTTTGGTTATGGCGGATACGTAGCTTCTAAGGACCTCATACAGAATTTTATTGACGAGCTTGGTGGTCGTCCTACTGGTCGTGTGACCGTTACTACCAAGTGGGATGGTGCGCCTGCTATTGTTTGTGGTATTGATCCAGAATCCAAACAGTTTTTTGTGGGCACTAAGTCAGTATTTAATAAGAAAGAACCAAAGGTAAACTTCACCGAAGAAGATATTGAAAAAAATCACGGTGAGATACCTGACCTTGCTAAGAAGCTTAAGTTTTGTCTCAAGTATTTTCCTGAGCTTAAAATCAAAGGAGTAGTCCAGGGAGACCTTCTTTTTACTGATGAAGATGTAGCAACTAAAACTATTGATGGTGAGCGTTATTATACTGCTACGCCAAATACGCTAACCTATGCTTGGCCTGCCGATAGCAAGTTAGGTAAGGCAGTAAATTCTGCTAAGGTTGGAGTAGTGTTTCATACTTACTATAGTGGCGCTGGTCCT